>WPCJ01150382.1_pt1 | contig 86966 bp, 80 predicted proteins | sample 5399831 | NCBI WGS metagenome assembly WPCJ01 (sample SAMN12869470, study PRJNA574797) | sludge metagenome | isolation source: wastewater treatment of pH10 | place: China:Beijing | collected 2019-05-20
TGGTCGGCTTGGTTGGCGGCTTCGATGTATTTGCGGCCAGCGGGCGGGAGTCGGTAGGTGGTGGTCACTTGGTGCTCCGTTCTTGCTGTTTGATGGTGGGAGGGTTGAGAGCAGGGGGCGGGAGTGTAGCCCCTCCTAAGCACGAAATTTGTGCTTTTGGAGGGCGCTTGCTGTTCGACGGAGCCGAGGGTGTCGGTTGGTCGGTCGCATGGCTCACCCCGGCTAGGGGGTGACAGTGACGGGCTTCACAGCGGGGTGGTTGCTGGGTAATGGCTGCTCGGTCGGTCCTGCCTTGAACGAGCGCCGCTGTGATCGGTTCTAGCGACTTGTTGCGCGGTAGCTTCCCGCGTGTCTCCCATGTGTTCCCTGGGTAGGTTCGGCGTATTCAGTTACACCCGTGACGGGTCAATAAGTGCGACCTGGGTAACTGTCTAGAAATCTTAGCGAAGCGCATAACACTAAGAATCTTTAGCGTTAAGCATTCTTAGTGGATTGATTGCGGCGTGTCGTCAAGATTTCTTATTGCTCGGTTTATGCTGGTGTCATGGCACCACAACTAATGACCGAAGTTCAGTCCGTAGGGCAGCTCATCAAGATCACTCGCGCGGAACGTGACTTGTCACTGAAGGATGTTGCGAGGCTCATCGGTTCGACCGATGCGTCCGTCTCGAACTGGGAACATGGCAAGCACCAGATCAAGCTTGGCGATGCAATTCGGTTCGCCGAAGAAATGAATATTCCCATCGAGTGGATGATAGAGGCCATGAAACGCGAAATGGCCTCCATCCCGAAGGATGAAGGCCAATCGTGCGCCCTCACGGGCTCGAACCGTGGACCCGCTGATTAAGAGTCAGCTGCTCTACCAACTGAGCTAAAGGCGCCTGCTGCCAGCTTGGCAACGGATATAACTTAGCACGACTCTCGCGGCAGGGGAAAATCGGCAAGAATTTACCGGCGCGTCGGCTGAAATTGCGCCAGAATTTGCGGGGGAGACGGCTGTCGCTATTTGCGGCGCTTGCGCGCTGCTTTCGCGGCCTTTGCCGCTTCGCGCTCTGCGCGCTCGAGCTCTTGCTGCTCTGCTTCGTACTGTTCGTCTTCTGCCTGTTTCGCCACTCCCGCGATCGCAAGGGCGAGGCCCGCGGCCCACACCACCCAGACAATGTAGCGACGCCAGTCTTTCGGCATCTGCTGAGCCTGTCGAGCGGTCCCGAGTGCACCGAGCAGCGCACCGATGACTCCGATGTTCGTGAGGTACTTGCCGATAGACATGAATTCAGCCTAGCTCCTCAAGCTCCGCGATGTGAGGTAGGCTTCATGAGGATGTTTTGGGCGGAAGCCCACGAAACTTTTGGGTGTTGAAGAAAGGTCAGCAATGGCGAAGCAGAACGAAGCACTGTTCGAAGAGAGCTCACAGGGCTCGGTCAGCGCGGTCACCGCAGTGGCGTTTGTGATCTCGGCTGTGCTGGTCTTTGGCGGTATGTACCTGCTGGGCTGCGCCTTCGAGGCTGAGGCTGCTGACCTGTGGTTCTTCAGCGGTGGACTCGCTGCGATGGTCGTTGGACTGATCCTTCCATTCGCTTGGTTGCCAGCAATCGGCAAGTAGCATCACCAGGCTGCTCGAGCGTTCTTTGCAGAAAGAGCGGCCAGGTAGCTGAATTGAGTGCTTTTGCGCTCACGCCCTTCACTAGCGCCACTCATTTTTGAGTGGCGCTAGTTCTTTTTTCAGCATCGCATTGGCCGATAGGGGTGCGAAGACGGGGGTGTCATTCAGCAGCCGGTGAATCAAGTAGTGAGTTCGGCCCCGTGTATGAGGGCTGTATGTGCCATTGGAATGCCTCGCGAGACTAGACTTGTCTTCATGTCAGAGATTGATGTGAAGCCTCGCAGTCGTGACGTCACGGACGGAATCGAAAAGGCCGCTGCTCGCGGCATGCTGCGCGCTGTCGGCATGGGCGACGAAGACTGGGAAAAGCCCCAAATCGGTATCGCGAGCTCTTGGAATGAGATCACACCATGCAATCTCAGCCTTGACCGGCTTGCACAGGGTGCCAAAGAAGGCGTTCACGCGGGCGGCGGGTACCCGCTGCAGTTTGGCACTATCTCGGTCAGCGACGGTATTTCGATGGGGCATGAGGGCATGCACTACTCCCTCGTGTCGCGCGAAGTGATCGCAGACTCCGTCGAAACCGTGGTGATGGCAGAACGCCTCGACGGAACCGTGGTGCTTGCTGGCTGCGACAAGTCGCTGCCGGGAATGCTGATGGCCGCCGCTCGCCTCGACCTTGCTTCGGTCTTCTTGTACGCGGGATCGATCGCACCCGGCTGGGTGAAACTGAGCGATGGCACCGAAAAGCAGGTCACCATCATCGACGCATTCGAAGCCGTCGGAGCGTGCAAAGCAGGCACGATGAGCGAAGAAGATCTCAAGCGGGTCGAGTGCGCGATTGCGCCAGGCGAGGGCGCCTGTGGCGGCATGTACACCGCGAACACCATGGCGTGCGTCGCTGAGGCGCTTGGAATGAGCCTGCCCGGTTCCGCGGCTCCACCAAGCGCCGACCGGCGACGTGACTATTTCGCGCATCGCTCCGGTGAAGCCGTCGTGAACCTGCTCCGTCAGGGAATCACGGCTCGCGATATTCTCAGCCGCAAGGCTTTCGAGAACGCGATTGCCGTCGCGATGGTGCTTGGCGGCTCCACCAACGCTGTGCTGCACTTGCTCGCGATCGCGCGTGAGGCAGATGTCGACCTGACGCTCGAAGACTTCACCCGGATCGGCGCGAAAACGCCACACCTGGCAGATATGAAGCCATTCGGCCAGTACGTCGCGCAAGACTTCGATCGTGTCGGCGGTATGCCAGTGATCATGAAGGCCATGCTCGATGCCGGGTTGCTGCACGGCGATGCGCTGACCGTCACCGGCAAGACCGTGGCTGAGAACCTCGCAGATGTGTCGACGCCACTTGATGGCAAGGTGATCCGCACGCTTGATGATCCGCTGCACGCAAACGGTGGTCTCACCATTCTGCACGGCAGCCTTGCTCCCGAGGGTGCTGTCGTCAAGACCGCCGGTTTTGACGCTGAGCTTTTTGAGGGTCCCGCCAGGGTGTTTGACCGTGAACGCGCAGCGATGGACGCGCTCACCGAGGGCAAGATTGGCAAGGGCGATATCGTGGTGATTCGCTACGAGGGACCAAAGGGTGGCCCGGGCATGCGTGAGATGCTCGCGATCACTGCGGCGATTAAGGGCGCGGGTCTCGGCAAAGATGTACTACTATTGACCGACGGACGATTCTCAGGCGGCACAACCGGACTGTGTATCGGACACATTGCACCAGAGGCTTCAGACGGAGGTCCGATTGCGCTGGTGCGCGACGGTGACCTGATTCGGGTCGACATCGCCGCGAAGACGCTCGACATTCTGGTTGATCCCGCCGAGCTTGAAGCCCGCCGAGCAGCATGGGCTCCGCTTCCCCCTCGCTACACGCGCGGCGTACTGGCCAAGTACGCCAAACTCGTTCGCAGCGCCTCAGAAGGCGCAATCACCGGTTAGGTGTGCGTTTCGTATCTCCGTGTGTACGGGAATCATCACCGACACGCTTGAGCGCGATGCGTTCCAGAAATCCAGCACAGAAAGTATGAAATGAACTCGGACACGAGTACTGGGTACCAAGACAAACCACGCAGCGATCGAATGACAGGAGCACAGGCTGTTCTGCGCAGCCTCGAATTGCTCGGTGTCAGTGACGTCTTCGGACTTCCCGGCGGGGCCGTGCTTCCGCTGTACGATGCGCTGAATGAAGACAACGACCTGCGCCACATTCTTGTGCGTCATGAGCAGGGTGGTGGCCACGCGGCCGAAGGCTTTGCCGCCGCAAGCGGCAAGGTAGGCGTGTGCATCGCTACCTCAGGCCCAGGAGCCACGAACCTTGTCACCGCGATTGGTGACGCCTACATGGATTCGGTGCCGCTGCTGGCGATCACCGGCCAGGTCTTTTCGCATCTGATGGGATCTGACGCCTTCCAGGAGGTCGACATTGTCGGCATCACCATGCCGATCACCAAGCACTCCTTCCTCGTCAAGCGCGCCGAAGACATCCCGAAGGCCATCGCCGCGGCCTATGAGATCGCAAGCACCGGTCGACCCGGCCCAGTGCTCGTCGACATCACGAAGGACGCGCAAGAAGCCGAGTTCGATTTCGTGTGGGATCCGCGCGTTGACCTCTCGGGCTACCGCCCGATTACCAAGGCCAATAGCAAGCAGATTCAAGCCGCCGCAGAACTGATCGCGGAGGCAGCGCGTCCCGTGTTCTACATCGGTGGTGGCGTTGGCCGTGCCGGAGCCTCGGAAGAGATGCTGCAGCTTGCCGAACTCGTTGGCGCGCCGGTGGTGACCACCCTGATGGCTCGCGGCGTTTTCCCTGACTCACACCCGCAACATCTCGGCATGCCAGGAATGCACGGCACCGTACCAGCAGTGCTTGCACTGCAAGAGTCAGACCTGCTGATCACGATCGGTGCTCGCTTTGACGACCGTGTGACCGGCAAAGCCGCGCTCTTCGCGCCCCACGCGAAGGTGATCCACGCTGATATTGACCCGGCTGAGATCGGCAAGATCCGTGCGGCAGAGGTGCCCATTGTGGGCGACGCTGGCGAAGTGATCAGCGACCTGATCGCGGCGATCTCGACGTCGAAAATCGGACGTGAGTTTGCGGATCTCAGCGCCTGGTGGGAGCGTCTGCGTGACCTGCAAGAGAAGTACCCGCTGGGGTATGCCCCGACGAGTGACGGGCTGCTCGCTCCACAGCAGGTGATCCAGCGCATTGGTGAACTGACCGGACCCGAGGGCATCTATGCCGCTGGTGTCGGCCAGCACCAGATGTGGGCTGCCCAGTTCATCAAGTACGAACGCCCGAACTCCTGGCTGAACTCGGGTGGCGCTGGCACCATGGGGTACGCGGTTCCCGCTGCTATGGGTGCGAAGGTTGCCGAGCCAGACCGCGTGGTGTGGGCCATCGACGGTGACGGATGCTTCCAGATGACCAATCAGGAACTCGCCACCTGCACGGTGAACAATATTCCGATCAAAGTTGCGGTGATCAACAACTCATCGCTCGGCATGATCCGCCAGTGGCAGACGCTGATCTATGACGGTCGCTACTCGAACTCAGAGCTGAACACCGGCCACGGCACCGCGCGCATTCCGGATTTCGTGAAGCTGGGTGACGCATACGGTTGCCTGTCGATCCGCGTCGAACGAGAAGATCAGATTGATGACGCAATCAAGCTGGCCCTCGAAACCAACGATCGCCCCGTGCTCATCGAGTTTGTCGTGAGCGCCGACGCTATGGTGTGGCCGATGGTTCGCCAGGGCACCAGCAACAGCGATATCCAGTATGCACTCGAACACGCCCCGCAGTGGGAGGAGGAGTAAGCCATGAGTCGTCACGTTCTCAGTCTGCTAGTAGAAGACAAGCCAGGCCTGCTCACCCGCGTTGCCGGGTTGTTCGCTCGTCGCGGCTTCAACATTGAGTCGCTCGCGGTGGGCCCCACCGAGGTGCCTGGCCTGTCGCGCATCACTGTCGTCGTTGACGAGGATGATGTGCAGATCGAACAGGTCACCAAGCAGCTCAACAAGCTCGTCAACGTCATCAAGATCGTGGAGCTTGAAGAAGCACAGTCGGTGCAGCGCGAGCACATGCTGATTAAGGTGCGCGTCGATCACCAGACACGTTCGCACGTGCTCGAAGCCGTGAACCTGTTCCGTGCTCGAGTGGTTGACGTGGTCACGGATGCGCTGGTGATCGAGGTCACCGGAGATTCGGGCAAGATTCAGGCCTTCCTGCGCGTGCTTGAACAGTACGGTATTAAAGAAATTGCCCAGTCGGGCCTGATCGCGGTTGGTCGCGGCTCCAAGAGCATGACCGAACGCGTCTACAAGAACTAGCCGAGGATCGTCGGGCCACTCATCGGCCCAGCCTCCCGGCACCAAAACCAACACACACCATTTCCAATCAATAAGGAGGCCCCCGTGGCTGAGATGTACTACGACGGCGATGCAGATCTGTCGATCATTCAGGGCAAGAAGGTAGCTATCGTGGGCTACGGCTCGCAGGGTCACGCACACGCCATGAACCTTCGTGATTCGGGCGTCGAGGTCGTAATTGCGCTCAAGGCTGGCTCGAAGTCGACCGCCAAGGCTGAAGAGGCTGGATTCAAGGTTCTCACCGTTGATGAGGCTGCTGATTGGGCAGACCTGATCATGATCCTCGCACCGGATCAGCACCAGCGCGGTATCTACAACGAGCAGATCAAGCAGCACATGAAGCCAGGCAAGACTCTTGCCTTCGCTCACGGCTTCAACATTCGCTTCGGATACATCGAAGCTCCTGAGGGTGTTGACGTGATTCTCGTAGCTCCAAAGGCTCCGGGTCACACTGTGCGTCGCGAGTTCGTTGCAGGCCGTGGCATCCCCGACATCATTGCTGTCGAGGTTGATGCTTCGGGCACCGCATGGGACACCGCAAAGTCGTACGCGAAGGCAATTGGCGGCACCCGCGCTGGCGTCATCAAAACCACCTTCACCGAGGAGACCGAAACCGACCTGTTCGGTGAGCAGGCAGTGCTCTGCGGTGGCGTTTCGCAGCTCGTTCAGTACGGCTTTGAGACGCTCAGCGAAGCTGGCTACCAGCCAGAGATCGCGTACTTCGAGGTGCTGCACGAGCTCAAGCTCATCGTCGACCTGATGTGGGAGGGCGGCATCGCCAAGCAGCGTTGGAGCGTCTCTGACACCGCTGAGTACGGCGACTACGTGTCGGGTCCTCGCGTGGTCGATGCTCGCGTGAAAGAGAACATGCAGGCAGTGCTGTCTGACATTCAGACCGGTGCATTCGCGAAGCGCTTCATCGATGACCAGGACAACGGTGGCAAGGAGTTCTTTGAGCTCCGTGCAAAGGCCGAGCAGCACCCAATCGAGACCACCGGTCGCGAGCTGCGTCAGCTCTTCGCTTGGAAGCAGGAAGACGCTGACTACGTTGATGGCAGTGCCGCACGCTAAGTCGCGCACGACAGTCATAACGTAGCGCCGAGTCGCGCTGAACACTCACCCCCGGGGCTTTCGCTCCGGGGGTGAGTGTGTTCCTGGGGCGATTCTGTAGCGGCCCACCAGGGCAGGCTTCGCACAGTGATCGCAGACACTTCGCAGACTGACAGCTGTTCTTCGGAAAACTCACTAGTTCGGGACTCGTTCGCTCGCTAGGCTGAGAGCAATCATTTTTGGTCACTTGCCTTTTGGCATATCTGTGAGGATGCACACATGGGACTCATTCAGGCAGCAATTGGAGCACTGGGCGGCACTCTTGCGGATCAGTGGAAAGATTTCTACACCGTACCGAGCGGGCTCGCACCAACCGCAGCGGTCTTCGCGGCAGTGCCGCAGGGCCAGAATGCCGGACGAGGCTCGAACACCCGCGGTTCAGACGGCGTGATTAGCAACGGCAGCAAGATCCTCGTTCCCGAGGGCTACGGATTGGTCTTGATGCAGGACGGTGCGATCACTGGTTTCGCCGCGGAGGCAGGCGCCTACGAGTGGAACTCCGAAGCGCAGGATTCCCAATCGATTTTCGCGGGCAACGGCATCGTCAGCCCGCTGATCACCACTTCATGGGAACGCTTCAAGTTTGGCGGTCGGCCAAGCACGCAGCAGCGCGCGTATTTCGTGACGCTCAAGGAACTGCCAAACAACCGATTCGGCACTCAGTCTGAAATCTACTGGGACGACGCCTACATGAATGCCCAGGTTGGTGCGGTCACCCGCGGCACCTACACGCTCAAGATCGTTGATCCGATTCTCTTCATCAAGAACTATCTGCCTGCAAGCTACCTCGAACCCGGCAATGTGTTCGATTTCACCGATATCGAGAACGATGCTGCCTCGCAACTCTTCAACGAGGTTGTGGGATCACTTGCTCCGGCCTTCTCTCTGTATACGAACGACCCGTCAAAGGGCAATCGAATCACAAAGATCCAGCAGGACTCTGTGGGATTCGCGCAGAGCCTTTCGGCGGCGGTCGAGCAGAACTACCAGTGGTCGACGGCACGCGGGCTGAGTATTGTCAGCACCGCGATTATTGCGATCGAGTACGACGAGCCAACCCGCGAACTGCTCAAGAACGTGCAGCGGGCAGACGCCCTTTCGGGTGCACGCGGCAACTCGAATCTGCAAGCCTCGGTAGCCGCTGGCTTCGAAGCGGCTGGCGAGAATGCCGGTGCCGGAGGACTGTTCGGCATGGGCATGGCTGCCGGATCAACGGGTCTCGGTGGGTTGCAGCAGCCGGTTCCGGGCGTGGGCGCCCAGAGTACTCCAGCTGCTCCCGCAGCTCCTGCGGCTCCCGCTGAGCAGGCTGAGGATCCTCTCGCGAAGCTCGCGAAGTTCAAGGAAATGCTTGATGCTGGACTCATCACTCAGGAAGACTACGACGCTGCCAAGGCCAAGGCACTTGGGCTCTAATCGAAAGACCGAGCGATGATGAGCGATCCCGCGCAGTCTCCGCTCCCTGACCAGAACAGCGCTGCCGGTGACCCGGCTGCGACCGATCCAGCGTCGGCCGAACACGTGCTGGCAGAGGCGCTGGGAGATGATGGCGCGCACACCTCGGTAGGCACGCAAAATCAGCGTTTGAGCGACGGTGTAAACCGCTGCCCAAAATGCGGGTCGACTGAGATTCAGTTGCGCCCGGCAACGGGCATGCTGATTTGTCTGTTCTGCCGCCACGAGTGGTCAGAACAGACAGTCGAGGGGCGCATCTTCACTGAGGTTCCGCTCTCCGAGCTGAAGGGCACAGTGATCGGTAGCGGCGCGTCGAACATTGACGCTGACCTGAGCGATCTGCTGACCCTCAAATGCGGGGCCTGCGGTTCCGAGGTGATTGTGAATGTGGCAAGCGCAATGTCCGCGCGCTGCCACTGGTGCCGAAACGTGCTGACGGTGAACAACCAAGTGCCCAATGGTGCGGTGCCCGATGCGGTGCTCCCATTTTCGCTCACACATGAACAAGCGGTTGCTGCGATCCGTGACTTTGCCGGGAAGCGGAAGATGTTCGCGCACCGCCGCTTTGTGCGCGAGTTCAGTCCAGAAAACGTGGTGGGTGTCTATCTGCCCTACCTCGTCATTGACGGGAACGCGAGCGCCGAAGTCTGGGGACACGGTGAGGTGCAAACCGGGAGCTACACCCGGGGGAGCGGCAACGACCAGGAAACCTTCTATAACGCCGATGTGTATCAGGTCAGCAGGCGGGTTGATTTCACGGTTGATGATCTCACGATCGAGTCGTCTGGTGAGCGCGCACACATGGACGTGTTTGTGAACACGAACAATGTGATCAACGCGATTCTGCCGTTCGATACCAAGAATGCGGTGGAGTGGAACGCCAGCTATCTCACCGGTTTCACTTCTGAAAAACGTGACCAGAACGTTGAAGCGGTGCGGCCGGTGCTAGAGAACCAATTGCTGTCTATCGCCCGTTCAGAAGTGCGAAACTCAGTGGCAGGCTATGACCGCGGGGTGCGCTGGGAGTACGAAAAACTTGAGGTGCACGGCAGCCGCTGGGTATCGATGTATCTTCCGGTGTGGCTGTACTCCTACTACCACGAAGAGGGCGGCAAAGGGATGGTGCACTACATCGCGGTAAACGGCCGCACGGGTGAGACTATGGGCAGCGTCCCAGTGTCTCGTGGGCGGCTGCTCGCGGCGGCCCTCACCACGGGTACCGTCATTGAAGCATTGGTGCTTGCGTTCTTGGTGGTGACGGCATGACAACGATCTGGCTGATCCAGGCCATCACACTGGTACATACCTTTCTTGCCGAATCGAACGCGCAAGACGAAGACGGTGGCGGCTGGCTGCTGCTGGCAGGCCCCGCCGCAGGTGTCGCCCTCTACGGCGTGCTGTTTCGCTACTATCGCAACACCGATAAGTCCCACGCGTTTGAGCGCGAGACAGTCATCGAATCACAACCGATCACTGGGAACGACAACAAAATTGATGAGGTGCACGGAACGAAGCGTACGAAGATCAGCGGCAATAATGTTGCTTCGTATCGCGAACGCGTGAATCGGGTCGAGTGATCACCCTCTGACACTGTGTTGCCTGGGCGGCCACGAGGAGGCGCCCAGGCAACACCGTATGTGAAGCGTTATTCGGTGGTTGCTGTTTCGGTCTCGGCATCAGCATCAGCTGGTGCTTCGTCTGTGCCGTTCTCACTTGAAGTGCTGTTCTCAGCCGGGGCCGCGATTCCCTGAAGCACTGCATCAACCTGTGCTTGGCTGTAGCCGCAGTACTTCACGGCCTCGCTTTCCCAGCGCTGGGTGAGGCGATCCTTGCCTGCTGCGTGCGCGTCGGCGACTGTGCCCACGTAGATCTGGCCGTCTTTTGATTCCTTGTTCACATCGGGAACGGCATCGCACACGTGGAAGACGGTGCCGCCCTTGACCCAGACCACCTCATCCTTCCCGGTGAGCTGCATCATGATGTTCTCTTCTTCGGCGTACTGTTCCTGCGAAGGCGGGCTGTAGTCGGCTCCGAATGCGAACACGGCGATTGCCGCAACGACCACACCGATTGATCCTGCGACTGCCTTCTGCTTTCCGTCCATGTCTTTGTTCATGAAGATCAGAATGATCAGCGGCAAGAAGGCGACCACTGACATGATCGCGCCGAGCTGGTTCTGTATGAAGAAACGAACGGTGTCTTTCTTCGACGCGGGATCGAGGCGGTTTGCTTTTTTCCAGAGCACCGACCCAACGCTTGCGAAGATACCGGTGAGCACGATGCCGCCGATGAGGAGCCACATATTTGCGGTGTCACTGCGGTCGGCCCATTGACGGAGCACCCAGAAGATCAGCACTGCCTCAGTGGCAATGGCGAGGAGCCAAGCGACCCAGGCGAAGATACGGAGTTTGGTAGCGCTGGCCCGAGATTCTTCGCTTGGTTTCCATACTGGCTCTTTGGCTGTGGACGAGCCGTCAGCCTTGGTCTTGGGCGCGGATTCAACCCGGACGACCTTTTTCTTTGATGCGGCCTCGTCAGACATGGCACTCCTTCTATAGTGCATAAGTGTCGGAAATTCTGATCGTCAGTGTATCTCGGATCGTCGTCTCAGGCAGGCTGGAATAGGCTGGTATTCATGGTCAAAGAGAACGAGCGATCCGCTCGCGAAAGCTCGATCGCGAGCGGTTGGACAGTTGAGGGGCAGGCTGAACCCCCCGCAGCTTCGGTATCTCCCGTTGCCACACCCAGCGGCGATTCGGCAGAGAACGTCGAAACCGCTGAGGGAGTGGAGCAGGCGCAGCGCCCACAGCTCTCGAACGCCGCACTCGTTTTGCTTGGGCTGCTCGGTGGCCTCTACCTGCTCTTCACTTATGTCTGGTTTAGCTGGGCGAACGCGGTATCGGCAACAAATGCGGCCGTGGTAGAAACGAGCGGATCAATCGGCGGAGTGCTCCAGCAGATGATCTATTGGATCGCTCCCTTTGCACCCGGCTTCTGGTTTGTGTCGGTGCTCGTGCTCTGCCGAGGCGCAAAGCTCTGGCGTATGGTGATGTGGCTGCTGATTGGCCTGGTGGTGCTGGTGCCACTGCCAATGTTCGGGGGAATGTTCTAATGGCTAAGAAAATCACCGGCTGGGTGCTCTTCGCCGCCATCACGGGGCTCTACGTCTTCATGGTGATCACGGCCATCGGAAACATGACGCAGCTTCCTGAAATGGCCAGTCAGCTGGGCCTTGAAGTGAACCAGACCGGCTGGTTCTGGCTGTGGTTTGGCGTTGCCCTGCCAATTGTTGGGTATCTCATCGCCCTGGTTGCCGGGATCAAGCGACGAGGCGGCTCGAAACTGCTGATTTTCGCTACCGGACTTGCCGTCGTCGCAGCCGTGCAGCTTGAAATCTCACTGGTGGTTCCGCCGACTTCGTTCTTCATGTGAGTGTTCGGCGCGGCGAGCACTAGTAGAGTGTAAATGGTGTGCGAATCCGTGCACCCCACTTCTCGCTCTCGGAGGAATATTTCCTAATGCCCGCGCCGGTCGTGCTACTCGCTGAAGAACTCTCACCCGCTACGATCGCCGCTCTTGGCCCGGACTTCGATGTGCGTAACGTCGATGGCACGGATCGTGCGGCGCTTCGTGAAGCGCTCGCAAACGCCGATGCTGTGCTCGTGCGTTCGGCGACCCAGATCGATGAAGAAGCGTTGAGTTGGGCACCCCAGCTCAAGGTCATTGCCCGCGCTGGGGTCGGTCTAGACAACGTGGATATCAAGGCCGCGACTCAGGCCGGTGTCATGGTGGTGAACGCGCCCACCTCGAACATCATCAGTGCGGCAGAGCTCACTGTCTCTCACATTCTCGGTCTCGCTCGCCACCTGCAGCGCGCTCACGGCTCGCTCAGCGCGGGGGAGTGGAAGCGTTCCTCCTTCACCGGATCCGAGCTCTACGAAAAGACGATTGGTATCGTGGGCCTCGGCCGGATCGGTGCGCTCGTCGCAGAGCGACTTCGGGGCTTCGGCGTAGACATCATTGCGTACGACCCCTATATTCCGGCAGCTCGCGCCGCTCAGCTCGGTGCCGAACTGGTGGAGCTTGACGAGTTGGTTTCGCGCGCAGACTTCCTGACGATCCACATGCCACGCACACCAGAAACGCTCGGCATGATCGGCGAGGCACAGCTCAAGGCGATGAAGCCAAGCGCGTATGTGGTGAACGTCGCCCGCGGTGGCCTGATCGATGAGGCTGCGCTGGTGGCAGCCCTTGACGCAGGCGAAATCGCTGGTGCTGCCCTCGACGTGTTCGTACAGGAGCCGCCGAAAGACAATGTGCTCACGGCGCACCCCAAGATCAACGTCACCCCGCACCTTGGCGCGTCAACCGAAGAAGCACAAGAAAAGGCTGGCATCTCGGTCGCCAAGTCCGTGCGTCTTGCGCTCGCCGGTGAACTCGTTCCCGATGCGGTGAACGTTGCTGGTGGCACCATCAACGAATATGTGAAGCCAGGTCTGCCTCTCACCGAGAAGCTCGGACAGATTTTCGCCGGGCTCGCAGCCGGCCCGATCACTTCGCTCGACGTAGAGGTGCACGGCGAACTGAGCGAGCACAATGTGGAGGTGCTCCGGCTTGCAGCGCTCAAGGGACTGTTCTCTCAGGTTGTCAGCGAACCCGTGTCGTATGTGAACGCGCCGTTGATCGCCGAACAGCGCGGTGTGGAAGTACGCTTCAGCGTTGACGCAAACTCTGAAAGCTACCGCAATGTGATCACTCTGCGCGGCACCACCTCCGAGGGGCAGCAGGTTTCGGTGTCTGGCACCCTGACCGGGCCAAAGCAGGTAGAGAAGATCATCGGCATTAACGGCTACGATCTGGAACTTCCCATTAGTGAGCACCTCGTGGTGTTCAGCTACGAGGATCGCCCAGGCATCGTCGCCGCTTACGGTGGCTTGCTGGGCGATGCTGGAGTGAACATTGCTGGCTTGCAGATCGCACGAGATGCCAAGAAGGGCACTGCGCTCTCGGTGCTGTCGGTGGATGCCGCCGTGCCAAGCGAATTGATCGAACAATTGGGCGAGGCGATCGGTGCGGATATGCTGCGTACCGTTGACATCCTCGATTCCTAAGCCGAGTCACGGACTTCGACTGAGCCCGCTCCGCACGACCCAACGGTCTGCGGGGCGGGCTCAGTTTCTTGTGCGGGCACGCGGGCTCTGACGTCGTGCCTTCGGTGTTGCCTGCCATGCACCTGACGCGGTGCCTGACGCTGCCTGCGGCGCTGCCTGACGCGCTGTCTGCGGCGAGTCGCAAATGCGCGGGTGTTTCTTGGGCTGGGCTGGTAGTCTGAATATGTGGGCTTGTGCGTGTATGACACTGCCCACATCAACGATGAACCGAGCACGTCGGCAGGCGGGCTGGTCTTCGGTGGTGGGTTTCTCTGAGGCGCGGAGCGAGCGACACAGGGCGGTCTTCTACTGAACATCAGCATCCGTGACCGAACGCGGCATACGCTTCGCGGTCGGGACTGCCCTCCGAGTGCTCACGTCAGTAAAGGAGATCCCGTGGAGGGTCCTGAAATCAAGTTCGCCGAGGCAGTCCTCGACAACGGCAAGTATGGAAAGCGTACCGTTCGCTTCGAAACTGGCCGTCTGGCGCAGCAGGCACAGGGTGCCGTTGCTGCATACCTCGACGAAGAAACCATGCTGCTCAGCGCTACCAGCGCTTCGAAGCAGCCGAAGGAGCACTTCGACTTCTTCCCGCTTACCGTTGACGTTGAAGAGCGCTCGTACGCTGCGGGCAAGATTCCCGGATCGTTCTTCCGCCGCGAGGGACGCCCCTCGACCGAGGCGATCCTCGTCTGCCGACTGATCGACCGCCCACTGCGTCCGTCGTTTGTTGACGGACTGCGCAACGAGGTACAGATCGTCGTCACCGTGCTCTCAATCGCACCGGGCGAGTACTACGATGCACTTGCAATTAACGCTGCGTCGGCGTCAACCCAGATCTCGGGTCTGCCATTCTCGGGCCCCATCGCAGGCGTTCGCCTGGCGCTGATCCCTGGCGTGGCAGGTGCCGAAGACCAGTGGGTCGCCTTCCCGAACGTTGAGCAGGTTGGCGAAGCAGTCTTCGACCTGATGGTCGCTGGCCGCGTCGTGAAGAACGCTGACGGAAGCGAAGACGTCGCCATCATGATGGTTGAGGCCGAAGCCACTGAAGGTTCATGGAACCTGATCAAGGCCGGTGCCACAAAGCCAGATGAGGCTGTCGTTGCTCAGGGCCTCGAAGCTTCGAAGCCGTTCATCTCGCAGCTCGTGAAGGCTCAGGAGCAGCTTGCTGCTCAGTCGGCGAAAGAAATTGCTGACTACCCAGTCTTCCTGCCGTACACCGATGAGGTCTATGCAGCAGTCGCGGCGCTCGCTGAGGCAGAGCTTGGCGGCATTTACCAGATCGCAGACAAGATCGAGCGTCAAGACGCCGATGATGCGCTCAAGGCTCGCGTGAAGGAAGCTATTGCGGCACAGGTCGAGGCTGGCGAACTGCCCGCAGAGGCTGGCGACCAGGTTTCGGCTGCCTACAAGTCAGTCACCAAGAAGGTCGTGCGCGGTCGCGTGCTCACCGAAGGCGCGCGTATTGACGGACGTCCGCTCGACAAGGTTCGTGCGCTCGACGCAGAGGTGCAGGTGATCCCTCGCGTGCACGGCTCGGCGATCTTCCAGCGCGGCGAGACCCAGATCATGGGTGTCACCACGCTGAACATGCTGAAGATGGAGCAGCAGATCGACTCGCTGTCGCCTGTGACCAGCAAGCGCTACATGCACCACTACAACTTCCCGCCATACTCGACGGGTGAGACTGGTCGTGTGGGTAGCCCGAAGCGTCGCGAAATCGGTCACGGCTTCTTGGCTGAGCGTGCGCTTGTGCCAGTGCTGCCAAGCCGCGAGGAGTTCCCTTACGCGATTCGTCAGGTCAGCGAGGCGCTCGGTTCGAACGGTTCGACCTCGATGGGCTCAGTCTGCGCTTCGACGCTTTCGCTGTTGAACGCTGGTGTGCCACTGCGCGCCGCGGTTGCGGGTATCGCAATGGGTCTCGTTTCTGACGAGGTCAACGGCGAGCGTCGCTACAAGGCCCTCACCGACATCCTTGGTGCAGAAGACGCGCTCGGCGATATGGACTTCAAGGTTGCTGGAACTTCGGAGTTCGTGACTGCGCTGCAGCTCGATACCAAGCTTGATGGCATCCCGTCAGACGTGCTCGCAGGCGCACTCGCTCAGGCGAAGCAGGCTCGCACCGAGATCCTCGACTTCATGGCTCGCGCTATCGATACGCCTGATGAGATGGCTCCGACCGCTCCTCGCGTGATCACCGTGAACATCCCGGTTGACAAGATCGGTGAGCTGATCGGACCCAAGGGCAAGACGATCAACGGTATCCAGGATGAGACTGGCGCTGACATCTCGATCGATGATGACGGCACCGTTTACATCGGCGCAACCGACGGCCCCTCAGCTGAGGCTGCTCGCGCGCAGGTGAATGCGATTGCAAACCCGCAGAACCCTGAGGTCGGCGAGCAGTACCTGGGTACTGTGGTGAAGAATGCCGCCTTCGGCGCATTCGTCTCGCTGCTTCCCGGCAAGGACGGCCTGCTGCACATCAGCGAAGTTCGTAAGCTCGCCGGTGGCAAGCGCATCGACTCGGTTGACGATGTGCTGTCGATCGGTCAGAAGATCCTCGTGAAGATCACGAAGGTTGACGACCGCGGCAAGCTCTCGCTTGAGCCAGTGCTTGAGGAAGCAGCTGACGCTGCATCGGCTGACGCTCCTGCAGAAGCAGCAGCAGCCGAGTAATTCTCGCGACAGACACCCCCGCATGCCCGAGTGCATGCGGGGGTGTCTGTGTTCCACGGGAATGTCGCCACGTGACGCACAGTCACAGCCTGCGGCCAGTAGGGTAGTAGGGTGCCAGAACCGTTGATTCTTCCTCTTGACCAGCCAGAACTTGTAGCCGATCTTGGCGGGGCGCTGATGCGCCGGACGGTGCACCCGAGCGGCCTTCGCGTGCTCACCGAGCACATGCCCGGATCGCGATCGGCCACAATCGGATTCTGGGTAGGGATCGGCTCGCGTGATGAGCAGGCCGAGCGCGAAGACGCCCCCGGGAGCCTGGGCAGTACCCACTTTCTTGAGCATTTGCTTTTCAAAGGCACGCCGTCGCGCAATGCCTACGAGATTGCGACGAGTTTTGACCGGATCGGTGCTGAAAACAACGCGCTGACCGCGAAGGAATACACCTGCTATTACGCCAAGGTGCGTGACGTTGATCTTGAGGGTGCCGTCGACACCCTCGCAGACATGGTGACGAACTCCGTCATCGATCAGGCAGAGTTCGAAACCGAGCGTGGCGTGATCCTTGAAGAGCTCGCCATGGCGGCGGACGACCTCTCGGATGTTGCGAACGAACGATTCTTTGAAGCCGTGCTCGGCGAGCATCCGCTCGGCCGCCCAATCGGGGGGAACCCCGAGACGATTCGGGCCGCACGACGCGATGATGTGCTTGCCCACTACTTTGCGCAGTACGACCCCTCGACCCTTGTGGTCGCTGCTGCCGGGGCCGTTGACCACGACCGCCTGGTCGAACAGGTGCTCACCGCCCTCAACCTTGCTGGTGGCCGCTGGACGACGAACGTGAATCGCGCACCAAAGCGTCGTATCGTCGAAGCGGCAGGCCCTGGCGGTTCGCCCACACTCCCGCGCGCCTTCGAGAGTGGGGCGGCGCATCACGCCGAAGCCGTGCAACTGGTGGAGCGGGAAAGCGAACAGATCAATCTCATGATCGGCACCAAAGGTCTTCGTGCCGGGGATCCGCGCCGTTTCGCTTTCGGCATGATGAACTCGGTGCTCGGAGGCGGTATGTCGAGTCGGCTCTTCCAAGAAATCCGCGAGAAGCGTGGACTGGCTTACACGGCCTACTCATTTGGCGCGAGCTACAGTGACGGCGGCGTCTTCGGCATGTACGCGGGCACGATGCCAGAGAAGGCTGCGCAGGTGCTTGAGCTCGCCCGTGAAGAACTGCACAAGGTTGCCGAATCCGGCATTACGGAGGAGGAGCGCGATCGCGCGCTTGGGCAGATCGCGGGATCCTCGGCCCTCGCGCTTGAAGACAGCGACACCCGAATGGGACGTTTGGCAAGGGCCGAACTCGGCACCGGGGAGCTCTTCACTCTCGATACCTCGCTGGAACGCTTCGCCGCGGTCACCGGAGACGATATTCGCAGTATCGCAGCCTTTGTCGCGGCTGGCCAGCAAAGCGTCGTGGCTGTCGGTGACGTCTCCCGGAGCGCCTTCGCGCAAACTGCGGGAGTACGCTGAAGCCATGACTGATTCCTCACAAATGCGCACAGCCGTGGCGGGGGCGTCGACACCCGCAGCCCCCGTGACCGTTGCCGTCTCGGGCGCCACGGGACGTCTCGGTTCGTTCGTCTGCGAGGTCATTGACGCGCACCCAGACTTTGCGCTGGTCGCCCGATTGACCAGTTCCTCCGCCGAAGACGAGGGAGCCGACGCGCAGGTGCTGTTCGACGTCACGCACCCGCAGATCTCGCCTGAAATTGTGCATCGTGCGCTTGACCGCGGCCAGCGAGTGATCGTGGGGACGAGCGGCTGGTCGGCGCAGAGGCTGAGCGAGTTGCAGCAGCGGATCGATGGGCTCCCCACGGCCGCGGTGCTTGTCGTGCCGAACTTCTCGCTTGGCTCGGTGCTTGGCACGATGCTCTCGACGATTGCTGCGCAGCACTTTGACAGTATCGAGATCATCGAGGCGCATCACGCTGGCAAGATTGATTCGCCGAGCGGCACTGCGGTGCGCACAGCTGAATTGATCGCTCGAGCGAGAAACGGTGAAACTGTTGAAGCGCCGTTCGCTGATCAGCCTGCGCGGGGAGAGCTGGTTGCCGGTATACCGGTGCACAGTCTGCGCATGCAGGGCGTTATCGCGCGACAGGAGGTGCGTTTCGGCGGATCTGGGGAAGAACTCGTAGTGACGCATGTGACCCATTCAACGGACTCCTACCGGGCGGGCATCAAAGCGGCGCTCGGTGCGATCGGAGAGATCCGGGGGCTCGTGGTCGGGCTTGAGCGCGTGCTGGGTCTTGGCGAGGCGGATCGCGCATGAGCGCACGCACTCGCGCCATTATCGGCGTCAGCATCATGAGTGTGCTGCTCGTGCTCTATTTTGTGTTCGCAGGGGTTCGCGCACTCGCACTGCTTGGCTCGGGCACTCCAATCGCGATCGCGATGGGTGTCGCCCTGCTGATCCTGCCGCTGATCGGCGCGTGGGCACTTGCGCGCGAACTGGTGTTCGGATTCCGATCAACCGGACTGGTTGATGAACTTGAGGCAGAGGGACTGCTACCAGACGATCTGGGCGTTGCTGGGCCAACCGGAAAGCCGGATCGGGATGTTGCCGACGCGGTGTTTGATCGATATCGGGAGGCAGCCGAAGCCGATTCAGAGAATTGGCGCGCCTGGGCAAGGCTCGGTTTGGTCTACGACGCCTGCGGAGACCGAACCCGGGCGAGAAGGGCGATTCGGTCAGCTATTTCGCTAAAACGCGACGAAATTCGTAGCTAATCTTGCGTCTATTAGACGATTTCAGCTTCCGTGACTAGAATCGGGCAGGTTACACAGTCTGAGAAACGGAGCAGATGCTATGGCAGCAACGACGGACCCCCCTACACGGGCCCTTGATTCGGTCACAGGTATTAGTCGGAAGGGCCTGCCGCAGGGAACCGTAGGCGTGCTGGGCGCCATCGTGATCGGTCTTTCGGTGTGTGCTCCCGCATACACACTCACCTCGGCAGTCGGACCGGCCGCCAGCGAAGTTGGGTACCAGACTCCAGCAATCTTCCTCGCAGGCTTCCTGCCGATGTTGCTTGTTGCGATCGGATACCGTTCGTTGAACTCGGCAATGCCGGATTCGGGTACATCATTCACTTGGGCCTCACGTGCCTTCGGCCCCTGGGTGGGCTGGATGGCAGGTTGGGGCCTTATTGCTGCAACCGTGCTGGTGCTGTCAAACCTCGCGGGTATCGCGGTTGAGTTCCTCTTCCAGTCGATCGCAATCATCGCCAATGACCCGTCGATCGCAGATATTGCTGGCAACCGCTTCATCAATATCCTGGTCTGCCTGGGCTTCATGACCATGGCGACCGTGATTTCATACCGCGGTATGACGTCGACCAAGGTCTTCCAATACATCACCGTCACGTTCCAGGTCGCTGTGCTGATCTGGTTCATCGTCGCGATGTTTATCGGTGCCGCTGATCCAGCGAACACTGAGGGCAGGATGCCGGAACTGTCTTGGTTCAACCCGCTCGAGGTCTCAAGCTTCAGCGCCTTCGCTGCCGGTATCGCCGTCTCAATCTTTGTCTACTGGGGCTGGGACACGGTGCTCACGATGGGCGAAGAGACCAAGCCTTCGAAGGGCCGCATGTCGACCGAGAGCAAAGCAGCCATGATTCTCGTGGTGCTGCTCGTCGTGATGTATGTCGGCACCGCCGCCGCAACAGTGGCATTCGCTGGAATCGGCGATGGCCCGACAGGGCTTGGCAACTCGAAGATTGCTGAGAACGTCTTCGCGGCGCTCGCTCACCCCGTTATGGGACCTGCGGCGATCCTGCTCTCGCTTGCAATTCTTGTTTCCGCGATGGCATCGATCAACTCCACCGCGATTTCACCAGCGCGCACGCTCCTCGCAATGGCCCACTACGGTGCGCTGCCGAAGTCGATCAAGAAGATTCACCCGAAGTACAAGTCGCCATACGTGGCACTCATGTGGTCGTCAATCGTCGCATCGGTGTTCTACGCGATCATGCGCTTCCTCAGCGAAGACGTGCTCTGGGACACCATCACCGCCCTTGGCATGATGGTGTGCTTCTACTACGGAATCACCGCGCTCGCGAGCACCTGGTACTTCCGCAAGGCGGCTCCGAAGGCGGGCTTCCGCGCAGTCATGTCACAGGTGGTGCTGCCCGGTCTTGGCGGTCTCATTCTGCTGGTCGTCTTCGTGCAGACCACGATCGACAGCATGGACCCAAGCTTCGGCTCGGGAAGCAGCATCGGCGGCATCGGACTGGTAGGAATCATCGGTGTGGTCGTGCTCGGCCTCGGCGTCGTGCTGATGATCGTGCAGTCGCGTTTCTCGCCAGATTTCTTCAAGGGCAAGGTGTTGAGTGTCGCCGACGCGACCACCGACACCACCAATATGGAACTCTTCGACGACGGGCTGAAAGGCTAGTCTCGGCATTCCGCTTTGCCGGGATCTGTCCTCTGGCAGATTCCAGGCTCACCCGCTTCACCCCGATCCTCACGTTTCTCGTGATGGTCGGGGTGAAGTGCGTTCAGCTAAGATTGACGCCATGAGCAGTGCAACGATTCCGACCCCGTACGAGGATCTTCTGCGAGAGGTGTTTGAACACGGAACACCGAAGAGCGACCGCACTGGCACTGGCACCCGCAGCCTCTTCGGCAAGCAGATCCGCTTCGATCTTGCCGATTCCTTCCCGTTGATCACCACGAAGCGGGTGCACTTCAAATCGATTGCCTACGAACTGCTCTGGTTTTTGCGCGGTGAAGGCAACACCGCCTACCTGAAAGAGCACGGCGTTACGATCTGGGATGAGTGGGAAGACGAGCACGGGAGCCTCGGACCGGTCTACGGGGTGCAGTGGCGTTCGTGGCCGACACCAGACGGTGGCCACATCGACCAGATCACCGAGGTGATCGAGCAGCTCAAGGTGAACCCCGACTCACGCCGTCACATTGTCTCGGCGTGGAATGTTGCTGAACTTGACCAGATGGCGCTGATGCCCTGCCATGCGTTCTTCCAGTTCTATGTGGCTGACGGCAAACTCAGCTGCCAGCTCTATCAGCGCTCGGCTGACATGTTCTTGGGGGTGCCATTCAACATTGCGAGTTACGCACTATTGACCCTGTTGGTGGCGCAGCAGACCGGCCTCGAACCCGGCGAATTCATCTGGACCGGGGGTGATTGTCATATTTACGACAATCACGTCGAGCAGGTGCAGACGCAGCTTTCGCGAGAGGCGTTGCCCTATCCGACGATGAAGATCGCGCAGCGCGAGAGCATCTTTGACTATGAGTTTGAAGACTTCGAGGTGCTCGATTATCAGTCACATCCAGGGATCAAAGCTCCGGTAGCGGTCTAGTCATGGAGATTGTGCTGGTCTGGGCCGAAGCGAACGCTCACGCCATTGGAAAAGACGGGGTGATGCCGTGGCATCTCCCGGAGGATCTCGCGCACTTCAAACAGGCCACCGTGGGTGCTCCGGTGATTATGGGCAGACGCACCTGGCAGTCACTTCCGGAGCGGTTTCGGCCGCTGCCGGGACGCGACAACTATGTCGTCTCGCGCAATAGCGAATATGTGGCTGAGGGTGCCCTCGTGCGCAAATCGCTTGACGAAGCCCTGCGCAGCGTTGCCGAAGAGAAGCGGGTGAGCGTCATCGGTGGCGGGCAACTCTATCGTGCAGCGATGCCTTTTGCGACCGAATTGATCGTCACGCGGATTCACACAGACATTGTCGACGCCGACACCTTCGCGCCAGCGATCGGATCAGAATGGCACCTTGTTGATGCGGGTGAGCAACTGCGTGCGGCGAACGGTCTCGAGTATCGTTTTGAGCGGTATCGCCGCGCGGAGTAGTCACTGCGCACGATGACTCACGGTGTGACCGCACAGGCGAGAGTCAGATACCCTAGAGAAGTGACCACACAAGAGAATCCATTTGGCCAGGTGCTGGTCGCGCTCATCACCCCCTTCGATGCCGATGGGGAAGTTGACTGGGCGGCGACAGAGCAGCACATCGAGAACTGCATTCAGAGCGGTGCTGATGGCATCGTGGTGACCGGTACGACCGGTGAAACCTCGACGCTCACCGACCCTGAGAAGCTCAAGCTGGTCGAGGTGGCAAAATCAGTCTCTTCTGGTCGCGCGAAGATCATTACCGGCGGCGGTTCGAACGAGACGGCTCACGCGATTGAGCTCTACCAGGCCAGTGAGAAGGCCGGTGCCGACGGTGTCATGATCGTGACCCCGTATTACAACAAGCCGACTCAGGCGGGTCTGCTCACCCACTTCCGGATGGTTGCTGACGCCACCGACCTTCCTGTGATTCTGTACGACATTCCGGGCCGCACCGGTGTACCGATCAAGTACGAGACGATCCTTCGTCTTGCGAAGCACCCCAATGTGCTCGCAGTGAAAGACGCGAAGGGTGATTTCAGCGAGGTCAGCCGCGTGCTGAACCAGACTGATCTGATGTATTTCTCTGGCGACGACGCGAATGTGCTGCCGCACCTCGCGATCGGTGCGACTGGTCTGATCGGTGTCACCGCGAACATCACCGCCGCCCCGTACCGCACCATTATTGATGCGGTGAACCGCGGTGATCTCCACACGGCACAGGCCGAGCACAAGCGCCTTGAGCCGCTGGTGCGCGCGATCATGACGCACGTTCCAGGCACCGTCGCAGCGAAGTATGTGCTGCACGGGCTCGGCCGTATTGGCAGCCCGCGCGTGCGGTTGCCGCTTGTCGGACCAGAAGAGTGGGAGGCGGCACTCATCGAAGACGAGATCGCGCTTGTCAACGAGATCGCTGGTGCTGACTTCTCGAACTTCCGCCCGGATCGCAACGCTGCCGCAGGCGGCGCATTGCCCAAGATCGCCGGCACGACCCGCTAATACAAGGAGCTCATCCTCTTGACCACACCGCATTACGCACCACCGGAGCTTGAACCAGGCACGCTTCGTATCATTCCGCTTGGCGGTCTGGGCGAGGTTGGCCGAAATATGACCGTCTACGAAATCGACGGCAAGTTGCTGGTGGTCGATTGTGGCGTGCTCTTTCCTGAAGAGACACAGCCAGGTGTTGACCTGATCCTGCCCGATATCTCGAAGATTGACGACAGGCTGCAAGACATCGTCGGTATCGTGCTCACCCACGGACACGAGGACCACATTGGCGGTGTGCCATACCTGCTGAAGCGTCGTGAAGACATTCCACTGATCGGATCAAAACTGACGCTTGCGTTTGTTTCGGCAAAGCTCAAAGAGCATCGCATTCGCCCGGAGTTGCAGGAAGTTGCCGAGGGGCACCGGATTCGTCGCGGGCCGTTCGACCTTGAGTTCGTCGCGGTGAACCACTCAATTCCGGATGCGCTTGCGGTGGCAATTCGCACCGACGCTGGCATGGTCATCGGAACTGGCGACTTCAAGATGGATCAGCTTCCACTTGATGGCCGCATCACTGACCTTCGCGCCTTCGCCCGACTCGGCGAAGAGGGCGTTGACCTCTTCATGACCGATTCGACCAACGCCGATGTGCCAGGCTTCACGCCGCTGGAAAAAGACATCGGCCCAGTGCTTGAACGGGTGATCGCGAGTTCGACTGGCAAGGTCGTCGTCGCAAGCTTCTCCAGCCACGTGCACCGTGTGCAGCAGGTGCTTGACGCGGCGCAGGCGAATGGCCGTCGGGTGGTGCTGCTTGGCCGCTCGATGGTGCGAAACATGAAGATCGCCTCTGACCTTGGGTACCTTGAGGTGCCGGAGGGTGTGCTTGTCGATCTGAAGAAGAGCGGCGATATTCCCGATCACCGCATCGTCTACATGTCCACAGGTTCGCAGGGCGAGCCGATGGCGGTGCTCAGCCGTATGGCGAATCGGGAACACCAGATCGAAATCGGCAAGGGCGACACGGTGATCCTCGCATCGAGCCTGATCCCCGGCAATGAGAATTCGGTGTACCGGGTCATCAACGGACTCATGAAGCTCGGCGCAAACGTGGTGCACAAGGGCAATGCGAAGGTGCACGTCTCCGGTCACGCAGCCGCTGGCGAACTGCTGTACTGCTACAACATCGTGCAGCCGAAGAACGTCATGCCGATCCACGGCGAGTACCGTCACCTCGTGGCAAATGCTGCGCTCGCGATTGAGACGGGTGTGCCGCAGAATCGCACCATCATCGGTGAAAATGGCACCGTTGTCGACCTCGTTGACGGGGTGGCGCGAAAGGTTGGCCAGCTCGAGATCGATTTCATCTATGTTGATGGATCGTCGGTCGGGCGAGTCACTGATGACGATCTTCGTGACCGGCGTGTGCTCGCTGAGGAAGGCTTCATCTCAGTCATTACGGTGGTTGAGACCAGCCTCGGTCAGATCGTCTCCGGGCCCGAGATCCATGCCAAGGGTGTTGCTGAAGACGCACATGTGTTTGACAAGATCAAGCCGCAAATTGCCGACGCACTCGAACAGGCGATGAAAGATGGCGTCACCGATCACCATCAATTGCAGCAGATCGTACGTCGCACGATTGGTCGCTGGGTGGGCACGAAACTGCGCCGCAAGGCCATGATTGTTCCTGTTGTAGTGGTGGTGTAGCCAGAGTGGCTGGCTCCGCGATCGCGCGTGCGAGCGCGATCATGGCTTCGGGCACCGTGGTCTCACGGTTGCTCGGCATCATCAAGGTCATTGTGCTGGCGTATGCCATTGGCCAGGTGCAATCCACCTCTGGTGATGCGTACGCCAACGGCAATATGCTGCCGAACTTGCTGTACACGATGCTGCTCGGCGGCATGCTGAATGCAGTGCTCGTGCCGCAGATTGTGAAGGCGGCGAAGAAGGCCGACGGTGGGGCCGGGTACATCAATAAACTGGTCACGTTTGTGGCGGTGTCCCTCACCGCGCTCACGATTGTCGTGATGCTCGTTACGCCGTGGATCGTGACGCTGTACACCATGAAGTGGAGCCCGGATCAGCGCGGGCTTGCGATTGCATTCGCCTATTGGTGCATGCCGCAGATCATCTTCTTTGGGATCTACGCGGTGCTCGGCGAGGTGCTGAACGCCAAAAGCGTGTTCGGGCCGTCAACTTGGGCGCCAGTGCTCAACAATGTGGTCGCGATCGCAGGATTTGGCGCGTTCATTGTGATGTTCGGTGCCGATCCGCTTGGTGAGCGCACAGTTGACGATTGGAGTCCGACGTCAATTGCGGTGCTGGCAGGCAGCGCGACTCTGGGAATTGCGAGCCAAGCGTTCATTCTCTTCGCATTCTGGCGAAAGGCTGGCATTCACTTTCGACCCGACTTTCGATGGCGCGGAATGGGGCTGGCCGATACCGGACGAATTGCGGGCTGGACCCTGGGCGCGCTGCTCGTGACGAATCTGGGAGCAATTGTCACGCAGAACGTGCTGAACGGGGCCTCTGGCACCGGTGTCTCGGCGATTGCGCTCGATACCGCGTGGACGATCTACATCATGCCGCACTCAGTGATCACGATTTCGATTGCGACCGCCTACTTTACGAGACTTTCTGAGTCGAGTCACGCAGGCGATATGCAGGGATTCATTCGTGACTTCTCCGCTGCGGTTCGCCAAGTGATGCTGATTCTTATGCTCGCGGCAGTGGTCGTGTTTGCCGTCGCGCCCTTCGTGAGCCGGGTCGTAAATTTGGGAGCGAGCATTGACCAGGTCGACCAGTTCTCGCTCGCGTTGCGCGCATATCTGGTGAGCCTGCCTGCGTTTAGTTTCTTGTTTGTGGTGCAACGCGCGTTTTATGCGACCTCAGATACTCGCACGCCGTTCTTTTACGCATGTGCGCGTATCGCGGTGTCGATTACGCTCTCGCTTTTCGCGCTCACACTGGTTCCCGAAGCTCTACTCGGAACTGCCGTCGCCCTGATCATTTCGATTGCCGCAATTGTAGAAACGATTCTCGCGACGTTGCTGCTGCGGAAAAAGCTTGGCGCCATCGATGGCAAACGCATTCTCGTGAGCCTGGCTCGTTACGTGGTGTCGGGTGCGCTTGCGCTTGGCGTGGGACTTATCTGCACGACTTGGGCGCGCCAGATGCAACCGGATTTCAGCCCTTTGTATGCCATCGTGGCCGCCATCGCGATCGCTGGCATCATGGCGGTGTGCTATCTCGTTGGGCTATTGATTCTGCGCACCCCTGAACTTGACTCGGTGGTCGCGCGGGTGCGGCGCCGCTAGATTCCCCGCCCGTTACCGCAATCGGCGTGTCCTCGCCGATTTTTCGGCTCGCCGGTTCAGCGCACCCGGAATGTCGGTGGCCCTTCGTAGGCTCTTCCTATGGCCAGCAAGACTTCTGCCCGCTCAAATTCGGCGGGCTCTCGGAAGAACTCCCGCGCTGGTTCGACCGCAAAAACAAAAGTGATCGAACCCGTGCCGACGGAGAGTGGCTTCGTGCGCGCCTGGCAGGGCGTTGCCCACGCGGTCGGTGGAGCGGCTCGGGTGTTCCGCACAGAGCCTGTGGCGCCTGAAGATCGCCGTGACGGAGTGCCATTCGCGCTCGTGCTGCTTGCAATCGTCGGTGCGGTGATTGAGTGGTTCCTGATCGGCAACGAGATTGCCGGGGGAGTGAGCGCGTTTAGCTTCGGGGGACTCTTCGGGCGGATCGCTTTCGGTCTGCCAATCGTGATGGTCGGCTTCGCGCTGTGGCTGTTCAACCATCCCTCGAGTGTGCATGACAATCGTCGGATCGCGATTGGGCTGAGTCTCGCACTGCTGAGTGCTTCAGGCCTCGCCCACGTCTACGGCGGGCAGCCAAACCCCTGGGAGAACGCTGGTCACCTTGCCGAAGCAGGTGGTCTTTTCGGGTGGTTGATCGGCGCACCGCTCATGTACCTCACCATTTGGGTGGCTGTGCCTCTCTTGTCGCTGTTGCTGGCATTCTCGCTGTTGATCATCACCAAGACCCCACCCGGGCGCATCTTTGCGCGCCTTGGTGAGGGCTACCGCTATCTCTTCGGTGAGCAACTTGAGCGGCCTGAAACGCGCCCCGACACGACTGATGAGGGTGATCTCGTCGAGCAGGCAAGCCGCAACGAGCTGCCTTGGTGGCGCCGCAATTCCTCTGGGCGGGAACAAGATCCGGCTTTCCTCGCCGATGATGACGCGCTTACCGACTTGCTCAGTGGCGACGAACAGGGCGATCGTGGCTTTGATTCGGCGTTGCAGCCCGAACCTGTGACCGAGAAGTTCACCGACGACTTGCTTGCTGATTTCGATATGGCTGAGGCCGCTGTTGCGGCCGCTGGCCAGGGGAGAGGCTCGGGGCTTGGTGATGACTCGATCACACAAGCGTTTGACGACCTCACACTTGAAGAGCCAGCGGCTCCGGTCGAGGCGGTGCCTTTTCAAGTAGCGCCAGCGCACAGCGAAGCAATTCGCCCGTATGCCCTGCCCGATCAGATGGCGTTGTCTGCCGGCGACCCGCCGAAGGCTCGAACTCAGGCAAACGACGAGACGATGGCTGCCATTGACGCCGTGCTTAAGCAATTCGGTGTGGACGCAAAGGTCACCGGATTCTCGCGTGGCCCGACCGTCACCCAGTACGAAGTCGAGGTCGGCCCTGGCGTGCGCGTCGAGCGAGTGACGGCTTTGCAGAAGAATCTGTCGTACGCGGTTGCCTCGAATGAGGTTCGTATTCTCTCGCCGATTCCAGGCAAGAGCGCAATCGGTATCGAGATTCCAAACAAGGATCGCGAGAACGTCGCGCTCGGTGATGTGCTGCGATCCGCCAAGGCTCAGCGCAGCACGCATCCGATGACCATCGGTATCGGCAAAGACGTAAAGGGCGATTTTGTCGTCGCGAACCTTGCAAAGATGCCACACCTCCTGGTGGCAGGCGCGACCGGTTCTGGCAAATCGAGTTTCATCAACTCGATGATCACGAGTCTGCTCATGCGTGCAACACCCGCAGAGGTGCGCATGGTGCTGGTCGATCCGAAGCGCGTTGAGCTCACCGTCTACCAGGGTGTGCCGCATCTGATCACCCCCATCATCACGAACCCGAAGAAGGCAGCCGAAGCGCTGCAGTGGGTCGTGAAAGAGATGGACATGCGATATGACGATCTCGCGAGCTTCGGTTTCCGTCACATCGACGATTTCAATGAGGCGGTGCGTCAGGGAACTCTCGTCTTGCCCGCTGGCAGCGAGCGAAAGCTGAAACCGTATCCGTATCTACTGGTCGTGGTTGACGAGTTGGCTGACTTGATGCTCGTCGCTCCGCGAGATGTTGAAGACTCCATTCAGCGCATCACCCAGCTCGCTCGTGCCGCTGGTATCCACTTGGTGCTGGCCACCCAGCGACCTTCGGTGAACGTGGTAACTGGCGTCATCAAGTCGAATGTGCCGAGCCGATATGCCTTTGCGGTGGCGTCTGGAACCGACTCCCGCGTGATTCTTGACGAAGTCGGTGCAGAGCGTCTGATCGGCCAGGGCGACGGACTCTTGCTCGTCAACGGTGATTCAACTCCGATGCGCGTGCAGGGTGCCTGGGTCAACGAGAGCGAGATTGCGCGCGTGGTTTCGCATGTGAAGCAGCAGGCGACCCCCGAGTACCGGGCCGATGTTGCTCAAGCAGCCGAGAAGAAAGAGATCGACGCTGATATTGGCGATGATCTCGATGTGCTGTTGCAAGCGATCGAGCTCGTCGTGACCTCGCAATTTGGTTCGACGTCGATGCTGCAACGGAAGCTCCGCGTCGGCTTCGCCAAGGCAGGACGTCTGATGGACCTGATGGAGTCCCGTGAAATTGTCGGCCCCTCTGAGGGGTCAAAAGCACGAGATGTGTTGGTTGCGCCCGAACAGCTCGCAGAAGTGCTCGCTTCCATTCAAGGCGGCGGATCGCCAGCACCACAGCAAAGCTTCGCTGCTCCTGCCGCGCCCGTGACGCCGCCCGCTGCCCCCGTAGTGCAGCCCTCCCTCGACACCACCGTGATGCCGCCCGAGCACACCGATCAGGGAGCTTCGCCCGCTCCCGCGACAGCTGCTGCTGTGGCGGCAGTCGTGGCAGCTCAAGCAGCGGAGCAGGCCGCAGCGCAGCCTTCCCCTGAAGCGGCAGAAACCGCAGTGCTCGATCCGCTTGGATCGCAAGACGATATCTTTGACTCGAGATATGACGACCCAATTGCAGCGCACCAAGCCGGGCTTGAAGAGGTCGATGGTGAAGATGACGAAGACGCTTGGCAACTCACTGGACGGGACTAGCCGCAAATGAATGAGACTCCGGCAAAGCAAAGCAATTGGAACGCGCCAAACATTATTACCGGTGCTCGGATCGTCGCGACTCCCTTTTTCATCTGGATGCTGCTTGCTGATCACGGGCAGATGGGCGCACTGCGCTGGGCAGCGGCGGTATTCTTTGTGGTCGCGATTGCGACCGATGCGTGGGATGGATACATCGCGCGTTCTCGCGGGCTCGTGACTGACCTTGGCAAGCTACTGGACCCTATCGCAGATAAGTTTCTCACCGGCAGCGCCCTTGTCTGCCTGTCGATCCTTGACGAGCTGAATTGGTGGGTGACAATCGTGGTGCTCGTTCGGGAGATCGGTATCACCGTGCATCGACTCTTCGAAGCCCGATCGGTCGTACTGGCTGCAGCGTGGATGGGCAAGCTCAAGACGGTGGCGCAGTCTGTGGCGATTGCTCTGGCACTCTTCCCCTTCGCTTCGCTTGCAAGCGGTACGCTATTTGCCGAGATCATGACCTGGCTGAATACCATCACGATGACGATAGCCGTCGGCCTCACTATCGCGAGCGGCATTGACTATGTCATTCACGTCTTGCGGCTGCGCAAAGACACACCAGGGGCGAAGGCCTAGCGATGTCCACACGTGCAGCTGAGCCTCGTGATCAACTCAAGCTTGCTGCCGCCCTGGGCCTGCGGCTTGCCGTCGCCGAGTCACTGACTGGCGGTCTGCTCGCAGACGCGATCGTGTCTGTGCCCGGGGCCTCTCGCGTGTTCTCTGGCGGCGTCGTGGCCTACGACACCTACCTCAAGCACTCACTGCTTGGTGTTGATGCTGAGTTGTTGCGCACTCGCGGACCTGTTGACTCGGAGGTCGCTGAGCAAATGGCGAGGGGAGTGCGCCATGCCCTCGCCGTGCCTCGTGACTCTTCGGGTGAAGCGGAGCCTCTTGAGCTTGGTCTTGCGACGACCGGTGTTGCCGGCCCAGATCCCGATCCTGCGACCGGTCAGCCCGCAGGCACGGTATGGGTCGGCGTGAGTTCGCGGCTGGGCGATCGCTCGCTGCTGCTGCGAGCGACGGGGGATCGTGCCAGCATCCGGGCACAAACCGTGCGAGCCGCCCTTTCGGAATGCGCGGTCGAACTGCAGAATCTCGCCACTAAATAGGCGAGAATCCCGAAACTTGAGTCTTCTCGGCTCAATATCAGCAAATGCTCAGGAATAACCAGGCGAAAGTGGCGGTTATTCTCAGTGACGCCAAGCAGAATAATTCCAGGTAGTCTGGACTGCAACAGGCGGCTAAAACATAACGCAGCCCCCGGTTGCGTAAGAGAAGGAGGACGCGATGGTACTAGTTCGTCAAGAGATCGGCGACGTGCTGCGTGACTTCCGGCTGCAGAAGGGTCGTACCCTGCGCCAAGTAGCCGGTGAGGCAAGCGTTGCGCTCGGATACCTCAGTGAGGTTGAGCGTGGGCAGAAGGAAGCTTCGAGCGAGATTCTCGCCGCGGTAGCTGATGCCCTCGATACTCCGCTGTCAGTCATCATGGGCGAGGTGAGCGATCGGCTCGCGATTGTTGAGGGGCTCAGTGTGCCGCTCGGCAGCCACGTGCCCGACACGGTTCCTGCGGATCTGGTTTCCGGATATCGCCCGGAACTGCTCGCTCGCGGTTAGGTCGAAAAGTATTCACGGAAGCGCTGGGCCACTGGCCTGGCGCTTCCGCTGGTTTTGGGAGCACATCGGTGAAAATGAGCGAGTTTCGGCGGGCCATGCGCGAGGAGTTCGGCGAGGTCTATTCGGGTGTCTTGGTGCGCGAGCACTGGCTCGCGAGTCTCGGTGGAAGCGCTCAAGACGCGTTGGATCGAGGCGTGCCAGCTAGAGAGGTGTGGATTGCCCTCTGCGAGGATCTGCAGGTGCCGCTCGCGCGCAGGCACGGCCGCGGTTTGATTGATCCGCGCGATTCATAGGAAATCGAACGAAGAAAACTCTGAAAGGGAGCGACGTTCGGCGTGTCGTTCGAAGATGTGTTCGAATGGGCGTAATGTCGTCCACAGGTGAATCCGAGCTGAAGTTTCTCTCAGATTTGCGCCTCGGGCAATGAATGTCGGTGGTGCGGTTTAGAGTTCCAAGCATCGGCCACCGGGCCTTGTCGACGGATCCCCGGCACGACAGTAGGTAGGCCAGCAACCCGGCGAATTTCGCCCGATCAGAGGAGTCATCATGGCAGCGAGCAAAGACCGCGAGAAGGCACTTGAAGCAGCTCTCGCAAACATTGACAAGCAGTTCGGCAAGGGCGCGATTATGCGTCTCGGCAGCACTGAGCGTCCTCCGGTCGAGGTGATTCCTACGGGTTCCATCGCGCTTGACGTCGCGCTCGGCATTGGCGGGCTGCCACGCGGCCGTATCATCGAGATTTACGGCCCAGAGTCTTCCGGTAAGACCACGCTGACGCTGCACGCAATTGCGAATGCACAGCGCGCCGGAGGCATCGCGGCCTTCATCGATGCCGAGCACGCACTCGATCCCGAATACGCGCAGAAGCTGGGCGTAGATATTGACGCACTACTCGTGTCTCAGCCCGACACCGGTGAGCAGGCGCTTGAGATCGCAGATATGCTGATCCGCTCCGGCTCTGTCGATCTTGTCGTCATCGACTCGGTTGCCGCGCTTGTGCCTCGTGCCGAAATTGAAGGCGACATGGGAGACAGCCACGTTGGTCTGCAAGCTCGGCTCATGTCTCAGGCGCTCCGTAAGATCACGGGTGGTCTGAATCAGACCAAGACCACAGCCATCTTCATTAACCAGCTGCGCGAAAAGGTTGGTGTCTTCTTCGGCAGCCCAGAAACCACTTCCGGTGGTAAGGCGTTGAAGTTCTACGCCTCGGTGCGACTTGATATTCGTCGTATTCAGACTCTGAAAGATGGCGCTGACGCGGTAGGCAACCGTACCCGCGTGAAGGTCGTGAAGAACAAGATGGCTCCGCCCTTCAAGCAAGCTGAATTCGACATTCTGTATGGCGTAGGCATCTCTCGTGAGGGTTCACTGATTGACTTCGGCGTTGAGCACGGGCTCGTCAAGAAGAGCGGTGCGTGGTACACCTATGAGGGCGATCAGCTCGGGCAAGGTATGGAGAACTCGCGTCGCTTCTTGATCAATAACCCTGATATTGCAGCAGAGATTGAAGAGAAGATTCTCGTCAAGCTCGGTGTCAAAGAAGGCGCTGCCGCCCCAGAAGCCGCAGCAGACGGCGACGCCGCACGCATCGGTGCGTAACGGGAAGCATCATGGCTGTTCGTTTTCTCCCCCCGCCAAGTGACGATTCAGGCAAGAAGCTTGGTGAAGATCGCGAAAATCTCGCTGAAGTGATCGAGTTTCGCAGCAAGCTTCGCGAAGTGTCCGTGCTCGAAGCTCCGGCGTCGGCACGGACCCCGCTCGGCCCGGTGTCGTCTACGTCCCCGGTGTCGACTGCTGCTTCGGCGTCGAATACAGCCTCGGCGTCGACCAGGCGACGCCAGGCGTGGACAGAGCGCACTATGGAGCAAGAGTCCAGCGAAGTGCGTGGCTCCGAAAGCGACGCAGCAATTGACCAGCTCGAAGACCTCGAGCTGGTGCGCACCGCGATGGACGATGCCGTGCGTATGCTTGCCCGTCGGGCTCGCTCAAGCGGAGAGCTGCGTCGCGAATTGCTTGCCAAGGGTCACGACCATGCTGAAGTAGACGAAGTGCTGCTTGAGTGCGAGACCCGACTGTACCTCGATGATCTCGGGCTCGCACGAGTCGTCACCGAGACATTGCGCTCCAGGAAGCGCGCCAGCCGCAGCCAGATCCGGCTGAAGCTTCGGGAGCGTCTCCTTCCTGACGGAGTGATCGAAGAGGCAATCGGTGAACTCGATCAAGACGAAGAGAACGAGTTGCTGCGTGAGGCAGCGTCCGAACGCGCTCGCAAGATGAGCGGACTTGATCGGCAGACCGCCGAGCGTCGTTTGATTGGATTTCTCGCGCGTCGAGGCTGGTCAGGCGAGCGCGCGGTGCGTATTGCGCGGGAGGCTCTTGAGAGAAACGCTCAGCGACCCGGCTCGTCAATCGGGACTCGCCGTTCGTCAACGCTCTCTGCTGTGCCCTCGTCGCACAACAGCGGCAGCGGAGTGCGCTTTCAGTGATGCTCGACAAAGCTCGGTAGAATTTGATCCATGTCCTCAGCCGAAGCAACTCTGATTGATCCATCGCCAGCAGCGCTCCGCGCCGATGGGACACCTCGCAGCTATACCGTTCGCACGCTCGGCTGCCAGATGAATGTGCACGATTCAGAGCGACTCTCCGGTTCGCTCGAAGCTGCTGGATACGTTGCCGCTGAGACCCCCGAATCCGCTGACGTCGTGGTGATCAACACCTGTGCGGTGCGCGAGAACGCGGCCCAGAAGCTCTACGGCAACCTCGGTCAGCTCGCGGCGAAGAAACGGGTCCGAGAGGGCATGCAGATCGCCGTCGGTGGCTGCCTCGCGCAGAAAGACCAGGGCACCATCGTAGAGAAGGCTCCCTGGGTTGATGTGGTGTTTGGCACTCACAACATGGGATCATTGCCCGCGCTGCTTGAACGAGCCAGGCACAACGCTGAAGCCCAGGTAGAGATCCTCGAATCGCTTGAGGTGTTCCCGTCAACGCTCCCAACGAAGCGTGACTCGGCCGCGAGCGGATGGGTGTCGATCTCGGTGGGGTGCAACAACACCTGCACCTTCTGCATCGTGCCGTCGCTGCGAGGCAAAGAAAAAGACCGGCGACCGGGTGATGTGCTCGCAGAAGTTCAGGCGCTGGTCGACGACGGGGCAATTGAAGTGACCCTGCTGGGTCAGAATGTGAATACCTACGGTGTCGAGTTCGGTGACCGATTCGCCTTCGGTAAGCTCTTGCGAGCGATGGGCGAGATCGAAGGGCTCGAACGGGTGCGCTTTACGAGCCCGCACCCCGCAGCCTTCACCGAAGACGTGATCGCAGCAATGGCTGAGACGCCAAACGTCATGCCGACACTGCACATGCCACTGCAATCTGGTTCAGACACTGTGCTCAAGGCCATGCGTCGCTCGTACCGCAGCAAGAAATACCTCGGCATTCTCGATCAGGTGCGTGAACGCATCCCGCATGCCGCCATCACTACCGACATCATTGTCGGGTTCCCTGGCGAAACCGAAGAAGACTTTGAAGACACACTGCGGGTTGTTGCACAGTCGCGCTTCCAGAGCGCATTCACCTTCCAATACTCCATCCGTCCGGGCACCCCTGCCGCGACGATGGAGCAGCAGGTCCCGAAAGCCATCGTGCAAGAACGCTACGAACGTTTGATGGCCCTGCAAGAGCAGATCTCTCTCGAAGAAAATCAGGCGCAGATAGGTCGCACGGTGCAGGTGCTCGTGTCAGGCGAAGGTCGAAAAGACGCCGCAACCCGTAGGTTGAGCGGTCGTGCCGAAGACAATCGACTCGTGCACTTCGCAATGCCAGAGGGTGCCGAGGAACCGCGCCCCGGTGACGTCGTGACCGTCAAGGTGACGGCTGCCGCTCCATTCTTCATCGTCGCCGACGACACTGAGGTGTACTCCCTGCGACGCACCCGGGCTGGTGATGCGTGGGATCGCAGACAAGCAGAAAGCTGCGGTGTGCCAGCACCAGCTCAGCCAGGCGCCGCTCCAGCCTCGGTGGGTCTTGGCATGCCGACGATCCGCACGCTGTGACCTCACCTCGGCTCTGGGTCCTCGTCGGTGCCACCGGCACCGGAAAGACCGCACTCTCGCTTGACCTTGCTGAGCGGCTACGGAAAGACGGGCGCGAAGCAGAGATCGTCAACGCTGATGCCATGCAGTTCTACCGCGGCATGAACATCGGCACTGCCAAGCTGCCCATCGCTGAACGGCGAGGTGTACCGCATCATCTCTTTGACGACCTTGACGTCACCGCAGAAGCCACCGTTGCTTGGTATCAGCCGCTCGCACGCGCGACAATCAGGGCGATCCACGAACGAGAGCACGACGCCATTCTGGTCGGGGGTTCTGGCCTCTACGTGTCGAGCGCGATCTACGATTTTCAGTTTCCACCGCGCGATGAACGGCTCCGCGCCAGCCTGGAGCAGGACCTTGCGCACGGGGGAGTCAGTTCGCTGCTTGACCGACTTCGCTCTCTTGATCCGCTAGCTGCTGATGCCGTTGACGCGCGCAACCCAAGACGGGTGGTGCGCGCGCTTGAAGTGGCCCTGCTGGGCGGTGACGCACAAGTCACACTGCCAGCTGCCCCGCCGCTTTGGTACGCACACACGCAGCTGATCGGAGTGGCAGCGGAGCGGGCCGCCCTCGTGCAACGACTCGACGCTCGCGTCACCGCCATGTGGCAGGCCGGACTGCTCGACGAGGTTCGCGGGTTGATCCCTCACGGAATCGCCGAGGGGAAGACAGCGAGCCGCGCAATCGGATATCAGCAGGCGCTCGCGCAGCTTGCAGGTGAGTGCTCTGAGGCCGAAGCAATCGCCCAGACGCAGCAACTCACCCGACGCTATGCGCGCCGCCAGGTGAGCTGGTTCAAGCGGTACCACGGGGTGCAGTGGATTGACGAACCCGCAATCGATCAGGTGCAATTCACGCCGTCAGAAGAGGGAGCCGCACAGTGAAGATCCGGAACCTCACCCCCGCAGACACCGAGCAAGCGGTGGCGCTGTGGCAGATGTGCGGACTTGTGCGGCCGTGGAACGATCCTCGTCTTGACATTGCACGGAACCTGAGCGCGCAGCCGGGACTCTCGCTCATCGCCGAAGCCGAAACCCGAGCGGAGGCCGAGGGGCTCCCAGCGACCACAGTTGTGGGTACAGTTCTGCTCGGATATGACGGGCATCGGGGGTGGATGTACTACCTGGCGAGCCATCCAGAATGGCGCGGCCGTGGAGTCGGGCGCGCACTTGTGACCGAGGCTGAAGCGAGATTTGAAGCTCTCGGCTGTCCCAAAGCGCAACTGATGGTGCGAGCCGACAATGCAGCCGCCGTCGGTTTCTATGAGGCACTTGGTTATGAGGTCAACGAAGTGCTCGTGCTCGGAAAACGACTGATCGTCGATGCAGGCTGATCGCTGATACAAGCGCTTACTGACGCGGGTGCTTGCTGACGCGGGTGCTTGCTGAAGCGGGTGCTCGCTGACGCGGGTGCTCGCTGACGCGGGTGCTTGATTGCCCGTAGAGACAGCCGACTGGGGTTGATTGTTGCCCAGACCGATCGCTGACCCAAAGTGCACGCATGCAGACAGCACGTACCGCAATAGACTGATTTCGTGACCACACTCAACTTCACCAAGGGGCACGGAACCGGCAATGACTTCGTGCTGTTCAGCGACCCCGATGGTCAGATCGATCTGACGCCCGCCCAAATTCGCCACCTTTGCGACCGGCACTTCGGTGTGGGAGCAGACGGAGTGATCCGCGCAGTGCGGTCGCGTGCGATTGATGAGGGCGCGGCGATCCTCGCTGAAGAACCGGCTGCCGAGTGGTTCATGGACTACTGGAATGCAGACGGCACTCCCGCTGAAATGTGCGGCAACGGGATCAGAGTGTATGTGCACTACCTGATTTCAGAGGGCCTTGTCGTGCATGAGCGTCGAGACACTCTTCCCATTGGCACCCGCGCCGGGGTGAAGGACGTGCTGCCGGGGGTGTCTGGCTACACGGTGGATCTCGGTCGTTGGCGGCTCGGCGGTGACTATCTCGTAAATGCGAGAGGGCTTCGCGTTTCGCGACCTGGGCTTGGCATTGACCTGGGAAACCCTCATGTGGTGACTGTGCTGTCGGGCGACGCGAAGCTTGACGGTCTTGATTTGACTCAAGAACCCGAGCTTGGGCCGTTGCCTGAACACGGAGCGAATGTAGAGTTTGTCGTGCCAGAAGAGCCATTGCTGAAGGACGGTGTCGCGCGGATCCGTATGCGTGTGCACGAACGTGGCTCTGGTGAGACTCTTTCCTGTGGCACGGGCGCGGCTGCTGCGGCGCTCGCGTTTCGGCATTGGGGTGGCGAGCAGATGCCACATAGCTGGAGCGTCGAGGTGCCTGGTGGCAGGCTCGGAGTGAGGATGTTTCCTACAGAAGAGGGCGAACACGTTTCGCTGAGTGGACCTGCTGAATTGGTGTACTCGGGCAGCATCACTCTCGCGTGAGCGGAGCTCTGCGCGAAGCCTGAGCGAATCTCTGGGGGAACCTCTGAGCGAATCCCAGAGCGAATCTCAGCCAGAATGCTTCAGCGCGAATCCCTCAGCGTATGTCTGCGCGCTTGTCTGCGCGCTTGTCTGAGGGAAGGTCTGGGGCCAAGGTCTGCGCGCAAGTCTGCGGCTCGATTCAAGAGGATCTGCGAGACGCCTCGATCACGTGAAATCCCTTGTCGCGGGCGATTCGGCTGACTTCAAGCGCTTCGAACTCGTTCGCGATCCACCGTTGCAAAGAATCGGCCCCAAGGTGCTTCGCTACGACCAGCAAGGCTGTTCCGTCCGCGCTGAGTCGGGGGAGCCAAAGCTGGAGCATGTGGTGCAGCACCTCTTTGCCGACTCGAATCGGCGGGTTTGAGTGGATCGCACCGAATCGAAGCTCGCTCGGAACCTCATCGGGGGCCGCCACTCGCACATTTGCAAGGTTCAGCCGGGCGGCATTCAACCGGGTGAGTTCGCGAGAGCGTTCGTTGATGTCTACCGCCCACACCTCACGGTGTGGATCGTTGAGTGCGGCGCTCAGCGCGATTGGCCCCCACCCGCAGCCAAGATCAAGCAGCGGCGAACGCGGTGCGGCTTCAGCGCGCTGCTGGCCCTCAGCCGAAAGCGCAGCTCCAGCGTCCGCAACGTTCGGCGCCTCAGCGGCCTCAGTGTCCGGTGCCTCAGTCGCGTCAATCGTGTGCAACAGCACTTCTGTGCCGCGGTCGAGGTGTTCTGGGCTGAACACTCCGCCGGCGGTGAGTACCTTGTGGGGAGCGCCAGCGAGGATCACCTCAATCTCACGCTGAGTGAAATCGCTTGAAGGGGTTTCGCTGAAGTAATGCTCGCTCACCTGACAAGTATTGCAGTCACGGAGTTAGGCTGCGTGTCGTAGGCTGCCTCGCTGTGGGAATTCCTTTGCTGCGCCTTGAGTGAACAGGGTGTGGTGGCTCGCCCGCGCAACTTAGACTGGTGCACAGATGACTATGCAGAACGACGAAACCATGCCAGAGTTCGATTTGAGCGAGAGCAAGAGCGAGCGAGAGAGCGAGCGTGCGAGCGCGAACGAGAGCGTGAACGAGAGCGCGAACGCGAGTGCGCACGCGACCCAGAACGAGCGTAAGGATGCGCTCGACCGTGTGCTTGAGCGCGCCTCGAAGAGTTCCGCCGCTACGGTCATTCGTGATCTGAGCGGTGCGCAGGCACTCGGCGATGAAGCGCACGAACTTGTCGCCGACGAGCTTGACGCGATCCGCATGGAGCGAGAAGAACGCGCGTCGTTGAAACGCGTGGTTGGACTCTCCACAGAGCTGGAAGACGTGACGGAAGTCGAGTACCGTCAGCTTCGCCTGGAACGTGCCGTGCTCATTGGCGTCTATTCACAGAGTTCCAAACAGGGCACGGAAGACGCCGAGAACTCGCTCCGCGAGCTCGCAGCACTCGCCGAAACAGCTGGTGCTGAGGTGCTTGACGGCCTCTTGCAGCGCAGGGCCAACCCTGATCCCGCGACCTATCTCGGGAAAGGCAAGGCGCAAGAACTCGCTGAGCTGGTTGCCGCGGTGGGTGCGGATACGGTGGTTGCTGACACCGAGCTCGCACCGTCGCAGCGACGAGCGCTCGAGGACGTAGTGAAGGTGAAAGTGATTGACCGCACCGCGGTGATTCTCGACATTTTCAGCCAGCATGCGAAGAGCAGAGAGGGTAAGGCGCAGGTAGAGCTCGCGCAATTGCAGTACCTGCTGCCGAGACTGCGTGGTTGGGGCGAGTCGATGTCTCGCCAGGCCGGTGGCCAGGTCGGTGCTGGTGGTGCCGGTATGGGTTCTCGCGGCCCGGGCGAGACGAAGATTGAGCTTGATCGTCGTCGCATCAACACTCGAATGGCGAAGCTGCGGCAGCAGATCAAGGGATTCGCGCCCGCGCGCGAAGCGAAACGCGCGAATCGCAAGCGTGGCGAGGTGCCGTCTGTCGCGATTGCCGGGTACACGAACGCGGGCAAGTCGAGCCTGATGAATCGGCTCACGGGCGCAGAAGCATTCGTGCAGAACCAGCTCTTCGCCACTCTTGATACCGCGGTGCGTCACGCAGAAACCGATGACGGAAGGCAGTTCACCTACGCCGACACGGTGGGGTTCGTGCGAAATCTTCCGCACCAACTCGTTGAGGCGTTCCGTTCAACCTTCGAGGAAGTCGCGGATGCCGATGTCATCGTGCACGTGGTCGACGGGTCCCACCCGGATCCAGCGGCCCAGTTGCGCACGGTGCGTGAGGTGATCGCCGAGGTTGATGCGCTGGGGCTGCCAGAGATCGTCGCATTCAATAAGAGCGATCTGATTGACGAGAGCCAGCGGCTCGTGCTGCACGGATTGGTGCCGGACGCGGTTTTCGTGTCTGCTCGCACGGGCGAGGGCATCGAAGAACTGCAGCGAAGGATCACGGCGGCGTTGCCCGTTCCCGATAGCGAAGTGACCGTGGTGGTTCCCTACGACAGGGGTGAGCTTGTTGCCGAACTGCACGAGCGAAACCGGGTGCTCGACACCGAGTATGTGGAAGCTGGCACTCGCGTGCACGCCTTTGTGAGCGGGGAGACGCTCGCGAAGCTTGAACCGTATCTGGTGTAGGTCACGTTCGGCGCGGGCGCGCAGCAGGCATTGCGCCACTGCACGCCGCCCGCCTCTGCACGCCGCCCGTCTCTGCACGCCGCCCGTCTCTGCCACTGCACGCCGCCCGCCTCTGCACGCTGCCCGTCTGCGCCACTGCACGCCGCCCGCCTCTGGCGCAATGCTCGCTTCATGAAACGTAACGAACGGTAACTGCGCGACACGATTGGGCGAGAAACGTGTCCGGGTTATTACTGTCAGAAGAGTTCAACCGAGACTCCTTTTGAAAGTAGACCGTATGTCGCACCGCCGTAACCTGCCGAAAGCAACGATCCTCGGATACCCGCGCATTGGCCGACGCCGCGAACTGAAGCGCGCGATCGAGAGCTATTGGAAGGGTGAGCTGAGCCAGGATCAGCTCGTCGCTGAGGCAGCTGCGCTTCGCGCCACGACGCGCGCACGCCTTGTCGAGCTTGGCTTGTCTGCCTCTGGCGGAGCCATTCCAGAGAGCTTCAGTTTTTACGATCAGGTGCTTGATGTAACGCTCGCGCTTGGTGCGATCCCGGCCCGTTTTGCTGAGGTTGCCGCGAGTGAGGGCACCAACGATCTTGATCTGTACTTCACCTTGGCACGCGGTGATCGCGAGCATCAGCCATTGGAGATGACGAAGTGGTTCGATACGAACTACCACTACAGCGTTCCTGAAATTGATGAGCGCACTTCGTTCACGGCGAATGCGAGTGCCCTGCTCACTCAGCTGGCAGAGGCAAAGGGGCAGGGGATTGAGTCGCGTCCAGTGCTGGTTGGTCCGGTCACCTACCTTTTGCTTGCCAAGTCCAGTGACGATGCTGCCGAGGGTTTCGCTCCGATTGATCGTCTCGATGACGCGTTGCTCGCCTATACACAACTGCTGGGTGAGCTTGCCGAGGCTGGTGCAGCTTGGGTGCAGCTTGACGAGCCGGCTTTGGTGTCAGATTCGCTTTCTGTGTCGCGCGAGGAGGTTCTGCAACTGGTCGAGCGGGCCTACACGGTTCTTGGAAACACCAATAACCGTCCGGGAATCCTGCTGACGGCACCCTACGGGGATTCCTCGCACGCGCTCGTGCGTCTCGCAGCGCTTCCCGTTGAAGCGGTGCACGCCGACCTCGTGCGCGGTACTCTCCCCGAGGGCGCATTCGCCTCAGGTGAGCTGGTCAGCGCGTTCTTCCAGAAGCAATTCGTCGCAGGCCTTGTGGACGGTCGGAATATTTGGCGTACCGATCTGCGCGTCGCCTCGGCTATTGCGCAGGATCTCCAACTCGCAGGCGTGAACGTCGTTGTGGGTACGTCAAATAGCCTGCAGCATGTGCCGCACGATGTGCAGGATGAATCCAAGCTTGATGCGCGCCTGAAGTCTTGGCTGGCTTTCGCGGATCAGAAAGTCCAGCAGCTTGCGATCCTCGCTCACGGACTTGAGGCGGGCCCTGCTGCAATCGAGACCGAGCTTGAAGCGAATTCGCGGGCGCTCGCCGATCGGGCTGCGGCACCGGGTGTGCATACTGAATCCATTCGCGCTCGGGTTGCTGCCGTCACCGAAGATGATTTGCGTCGCGTGACGGAGGCTGAGCGTCGTGACGCGCAGCAGGCCTTGCAACTTCCGAAGTTCGCGACCACCACGATCGGCTCTTTCCCGCAGACGCTTGAGATTCGCAAAGCCCGGGCGGCGTTTGCCCGCGGTGAGATTGATCAGGCCGCCTATGACGAGTTCTTGCGTGCCGAGATCGAGCGCGTGATCAGGCTGCAAGAAGAGATCGGGCTTGATGTGCTCGTGCATGGCGAGGCGGAGCGCAACGACATGGTGCAGTACTTTGCCGAGCACCTCGATGGGTTCGCGGTGACCGAGCACGGGTGGGTGCAGAGTTATGGCACTCGCGCCACACGTCCGTCGATTCTTTGGGGCGATGTGTCGCGCCCTGCTCCCATCACTGTTGGCTGGTCGGCGTTTGCCCAGTCGCTTACGGACCGCCCTGTGAAGGGCATGCTGACGGGTCCTGTCACGATTCTCGCTTGGTCGTTTGTGCGCGACGACCAGCCGCTCAGTGAGACTGCGCAGCAGCTTGCCTTGGCGCTTCGGGACGAGATTGATGATCTGGTTGATGCGGGCATCACCATTGTGCAGGTTGATGAACCAGCGCTTCGCGAGTTGCTTCCGCTTGATGAGGGCAGAAAGGCGTCTTACCTCGATTGGTCGGTCGCATCCTTCCGGCTTGCGACTTCGGGAGTGGCGCCGGAGGTGCAGATTCACACCCATCTGTGTTACTCGGAGTTTGGCGAAATCATCGGTGCGATTGATGGCCTCGATGCCGATGTGACGAGCATCGAGGCGGCGCGGAGCCGTATGGATGTGGTGCAGCCACTTGGCGATCACGGATATTCGCGCGGGATCGGCCCTGGCGTCTACGACATTCACTCGCCCCGCGTGCCTTCGGCAGACGAGCAGACAGAGCTGATCCGCCTCGCGGCGGCACGTATCCCTGGTGAGCAGCTCTGGGTCAACCCCGATTGCGGTCTGAAAACTCGCGGCTATGAAGAGACCGTGGCAAGCCTGAAGGGTCTTGTGGCGGCGGCGCGGACGGTTCGCGCCGAACACTCATGATCCAGCGCTGGCCAATTGGCAGCGAGCTCCCCACTGAACCGGTGGGCTCGCTGCCGCGGCCGAGCGCGTTGCAGCGAGCCGTGCTTGATGCTGAAACGGGCTTGCTGTCGCAGGAGGAGCTCGCGCAAGCCCAGCAGCGTGCGGTCAAGGACACGCTGGATCGCATGGCCGAGACTGGTTCGCCGGTGTTGAGCGATGGGGAGCAGCGGCGTCAAAGTTTTTCGAGTTATCCGCTTGGTGCGTCATTGAATGATGGATCGATTGCCGAGGGGCCGGTGTTTGCCGTCTTTGCTGATGGGCATCACCGGGTGATTCCTAGCCTGGCTCGCGGCCCGTTTCGCTATCGCGGCTGGGCGGCAGATGATGTCGCGCAGGCGAGAGCGCTCACGCACTTGCCGTTGAAGCAGGCAGTGATTTCACCGTCGATGCTGTCATTGATGGTGCCAGCTGCTGGGATAGGTGAGTATTCGCGGGAAGAGTTTCTGAGCGACGTTGTCGCCGGGTGCGCGGAGGATATTCGTCGTTGTTTCGCGGCTGGGGCGTCGCGTGTGACGATCGACTTCACCGAGGGGCGACTTGCGCTGCGCGATGATGTGCGTGCTCCGTGGGCTGGCCCCGAGGCGCTGGGCGGATTCATCGACTTGATGAATCGGGTGCTGGGGGAGTTGCCGGCGGAGCTTCGTTCGGCCATTGGCGTGCACACTTGTCCGGGAAATGACAATGATTCTGACCACAGTGCAGACGTTGACTATGCGCAACTGCTGCCCGAACTGTTTCAGATTGAGGCCGGGTACTTTCTTGTCCAAGCAGCGGGAGAGCAAGATCCCGATCGTGTCTCACGGCTTGTTGGCAGGCAAATCGCCAAGCGTTCCGGGTCTGGCGCAGCGGTCCCGAGGGTGCTGCTTGGTGTCACGAACCCCACCAACCCGAAGCTTGAATCTGCTGAGCAGGTGCGCGATCAATTGGTGAAAGCTGCCCGCTTCATTCCACCAGAACTCCTTGGCTCGACTGATGACTGTGGATTCTCACCGTATTTGATCGACGAGAAGCCTCGCCACGGGTCACCGGACTATGCGAGGGACGTCGCCTTCGCCAAGATCGCGGCGAGAGTGCGCGGCACTGCCCTTGCGGCTGCCGAGTTGAGCGGAGCAGCCCAATGAGTGCGGTGCTTTTGACCGGGAGCGCGCCCACGAAGGCACGATTCTCCTTCGAAGTGTTCCCGGCTCGCAGCGGTGCTGCTGCTCTTGCGCTCGGCAATGCCGTGCAGCACCTTGCCGCGGTGCAACCAGATTTCATCTCGGTCACCTATGGCGCGAACGGGTCAAATCGCGCCGCTTCGGTTGATCTTTTGCGCTATCTCCGCGATCACAGTGATGCACTACCGCTGGCGCATCTCACGACTGTGGGCGAGGATCGTGCCGCGGTGAAGGCCGTGATTCATCATCTTTTCGACTCCGGGGTGCACGACTTTCTTGCGCTGCGGGGTGATCCGCCGCGAGGAATGAGTGAGGCAGATGCCGAGGTCGCTGGATCACTCAGCTCAGTTGAACTGCTGCACTTGATCCAGGAGGCCCGCGCTGAGCGCCCGGCGCTGACGAGTGTGGGCCGCACCGCGGTTGCAGCGTATCCGAACGGTCATCCGTTGAGCAGATCGCGCTCTGCAGATATTGACTGGCTGGTGATGAAGCAAGAGGCGGGTGCGCAATTTGCGATCACTCAATTGTTCTTCCATGCCGAGGAGTATCTGAGCTTTGTCGCAGATGCGCGTGAGCGCGGCTTGACGATTCCGGTGCTGCCTGGACTGATGCCTGTGTCGACGAGTGCCCAATTGCGCAAAGTTGCCTCGCTTGCGGGCCGGCCTGCGCCCGATTCGCTGATTCGGGCGATGGATGAATCCGGTGGCTTTGCCCCCGAACTCGGTGTTGAACATGTGATCGAGTTGAGCCGAGAACTTCTCGCTGGCGGTGCACCGTCGATTCATCTCTACACGTTTAATCGTCACGAACAGGTGCTTGCGGTCCTCCGTGAGCTTCAGTTGCTGGATACGAGCCGGGCGCAGCTCGCAGCAGCGCGATAGCGTCTCGAATCACCAACCGAATCTTCTTCTCGTGTGGTGAGCAGTGAGCTCACCGCACCGGGCGAATTCGATCAGGTGATCGGCACATCCGGGCTCGCCTGAGAAGCGGTGTGCCAACTGGGCACGCGATTCAAGCGCCGAAGCGACGGCGGGAGAGACTAGACCGAGCGGAATACGGCGACAACCTTGCCGAGCACCTCGGCGTGATCACCCAGAATCGGCTCGAAGGCGCTATTTCGAGGGAGCAGCCAGGTGTGACCATCGCGACGGCGGAACACCTTCACGGTGGCTTCGCCGTCGAGCATCGCCGCGACGATGTCGCCGTTCTCTGCGTCGCGCTGCTGACGCACAACCACGAAGTCGCCGTCGCAGATGGCTGCGTCGATCATTGATTCGCCGTACACCTTCAGCATGAAGAGTTGCCCGTCGCCGACGAGCTGGCGGGGCAGGGGTACGAGCTCTTCGACCTGCTGTTCGGCTGTGATCGGCACACCTGCGGCGATCCTTCCGACGAGTGGGACGAACGCGGTCTCTTCGGGTTGCACCGTGGGGGAGTCCGCGAGAGATTGCGCGGTGCTTGCCAACTCGGTGAGCACTTCGAGTGCGCGTGGTCGGTTAGGGTCGCGTCGAATATGCCCGGCAAGTTCGAGTCTGCTGAGTTGGTGCGTGACGCTTGAGAGGGAGGAAAGCCCGACTGCGTCGCCAATTTCGCGCATGCTGGGGGGATAGCCGCGGCTTTCGACCGAGCGAGAAATAAATTCGAGGATCGCCTGCTGCTTCTCGGTGAGTGGCTTCGGGGGCCGGCCGCTGGTCTCTGCAGTCATGGTCTCTTTCCTTCGCTCGTGCATCGATGCATCTCGGGAATTCGGCCACAATTCAGCGGGAATTCGGTGACGCAGCCGTAAATGTCGGTGGTTGGTGATTCAGTTGCCTCGTAATCGAAACCCTAGCTGCTGTGTTCGAATGAAGGCAAAGGTTTGTTCGAGTGTCGCGGGAATTTATTCGTGTACATCTTCGAACAAGGGCTTGTGGTTTTCGTGAATCGAAGATACATTCGAAAGAGATGTTCGAATAACCCTGAACTGGGTGAACATCGCAAGCCAAGGAGGACAAGATCATGAGCGCATCGATCACCACCATTTCCACCCCGTTGACCGCACCAGTTGTTCGCGACGTCGCGTCGGCTGTGGCTGTGGGTGTGCCGGCCTCAACTCAGCCAGCTCGCACCCGTCTCCGTCTCACTCGTCGCGGTCGCGCTGTGTTCGGCACGCTTGCAACCCTGTTCGTGATCGGTGGTCTCGCTATTGCCGCAATGTTTGGTGGGTCTCAGGCAGTCGCTACTGCTGAGTCGGGATCAGCTGATTTTGGGTATGTCGTGGTGCAGCCGGGTGACTCACTGTGGAGCGTCGCGAGTGCGATTGATTCGAGCGTAGATCCTCGTGATCTTGTCGCAGAGATTGTCATGTTGAACCAGCTCGATGGTTCTGGTGTTCAGGCCGGTCAGCCGATTGCCGTGCCGCTGCGTTATGCAGATGCTCCTGGCGTGGTCAGTGCCGCTGAGCTGGGACTCTAGTTTCAGCGAGATTGTGCTCTTGGCTGTTTCGCTAACTTCTTGGGGCTGTCCCGCTTCTTTTCCGAGTTTCGCTCCCGCACACCCACAAGATGCCGGTTCTCTTTGGGGTCGCAGCGCGAGTCAGCCGGTTCCCGCTCCTGCGTGATGCACCCTGGCGCGCGGCCATAGAATGATCAGTGTGACCAATCTCAGTGATCTGCCCCTTCGTGCAAACCTTGTAGGCAAAGAACCATACGGTGCCCCCCAAGACCCGGTTCCGGTGAGTTTGAATGTGAATGAGAACACGCACCCACTGCCAGAAGAGGTCATCGCAGATATCGTCGCCTCGTTGGCAGAGGCGGTACGCAGTGTCAACCGTTACCCAGACCGCGAGTTTCTGGGGCTTCGCCAGGACCTTGCTCACTACCTTGGCCATAACTTGGCTCCCGATCAGGTGTGGGCAGCAAACGGTTCGAATGAGGTGTTGCAGCAAGTCTTGCAAGCCTTCGGTGGTCCTGGGCGCAGCCTCTTGAGTTTCACGCCTACCTACTCGATGTACCCGCTTCTTGCCGACGGTACCGATACGACCTGGATCCCGGTCGAACGGCCAGCAGACTACGCGCTAACTCCCGAACTGGTGCGGGCCGCACTGCAGGAACACCAGCCGAGTATCGCGATCCTTTGCGGTCCGAATAACCCGACTGGCACGTCGCTCGATCTTGACGTGGTCGAAGCGGCATACGAGGCGTTCGATGGCATGTTGATTGTCGACGAGGCGTACCACGAGTTCGACAGCACTCATGAAAGTGCGCTCACGCTCTTGCCAGGACGTCCCCGACTCCTCGTCTCACGCACCATGAGCAAGGCGTTCGCCTTTGCTGGGGTGCGTCTCGGGTATCTCGCCGCCGATGCGGCAGTCATTGACGCCTTGCGCCTGGTGAGATTGCCATACCATCTCTCCGCGCTCACTCAGGCGGCGGCATCGGCGGCCTTGCGGCATTCCTCACAGATGTTGCGCGCTGTTGACGATATTCGTGTGCAGCGTGATCGCCTCGCTGGTGAATTGCAGGGCATGGGCTACTTGGTCCATCCATCCGGCGCGAACTTCATTCTTGTCGGCGGATTCACCGACCCAGAAGCGACGTTCTCCGCTCTGCGCGCTGAGGGCATTCTGATCAGAAACCTCAGTATTGATGGGCACCTGCGCCTCACCGCTGGAACAGAGGCAGAAACGACTCAGCTGATTGCGGCGTTGAGGAAGCTCGGTCCGGGCGGAGCGTCAGCCAGCCGCTAGACGGCTCGCTCGCTCGCTCGTTCGCCCGCACGACCCGATCATCCCGATCATTCCGAGCTGTGAGGATGCCTGCGGGCGCACTTGTCATGCGTCAGCCGCCAACGGGTCAGGGTGCGCATCGGCTCAGCACGTAGGCAGCGATCCCGGTAGCCGGGTCACGGTTACCGGTAACTGGTATGCGGGCAGCGCGTGCCAGGGGAGTCGGGTAGCGGGAAGCCGAGTGTCGGAGTGTCGCACTGCCGGGCATCGGGGCAACAGAGCCAGCGAGCAATCGGCCAGTTCATTAGACGCCGAGGTTCCTCGCCGACTCTTGAACCGCTGAACCGTTCAAGAGCGGGATCTCCGGGGCGCGCACCTAGCGCGTGCCCCGTCCCGCGGAAAACTTGTGCGCTGCGATCCTTGTCACGAAAAGTGGAAGCGAAACGCTAGCCGATTGCGACACCAAAGACGAGGCCGATGAGGTAGGTCGCCGCCATCGTTGCCGAACCCATGAAGACATTGCGAATGATCGCGGGCAGTACTGGGGCATTCCCAAGACGCGCACTGATCCATCCGGTGAGCAGCAATCCAACTACGACCGAGACTGCTGTCACCACGGTTGCGTGACCGATGGGCAGCAGGATCATCAGCAGCGGAATCAGTGCACCAACGGTGAAGGCGACAAACGACGACACCGCCGCAGCCCATGGACTCGTCAACTCTTCGGGGTCAATGCCAAGTTCAACCTCGGCGTGCGCCGCAAGTGCGTCGTGTTTGGTGAGTTCTTCAGCTACCTGCCTGGCAAGGTCAGGCGAGAGACCGCGCTTTCGATACAGGCCGGTCAACTCGGCGAGCTCGGCTGCTGGCTGCTCCTTGAGCTCTTGAATCTCTTTCGCAATGAGGGCCTTCTCGGTATCACGCTGAGTGCTCACCGAAACATATTCGCCACCAGCCATAGAAAACGCGCCAGCCACAAGCGCAGCGATACCGGCAGTTGCAATCGCCGCGGTGTTCCCCGGTGAAGCGGCAGCCACACCAACCACGACACCGGCGACCGAAACGATGCCATCATTTGCGCCAAGCACACCCGCGCGAAGCCAATTCAGGCGCTGCCCGATCCGACCCTCTTCGTGAGTGGCGTGCAGATGGTCGAGTGCCGACTCAAGCTCAGACTGTGATTCGCTCATAGCCATATCATCGCCCGCTTGTTTCAATGTGACAAGCAAGGTGAGGCAATCCTTTCTGGGGTGTGTTGCCAGGTAAAGCTGAGTGTATTCAGAGCAGCCCGACGATCGCGTGGCATACCCTGGAAAGCATGACTCTTGCTCCCGAAGCGATGCCACGATTCCAACTCGAGCGAAAGCTTCGCCGGTCGCGAATACTCAATATTGTGCTCGGAACTGTTGCCGTCGGAGGCCTCCTTTTCGGTGGAATTCAATGGAACGCCGCACAAAGCGGATTGGCGGCCGCGAACGGTAGCAGCGCTGACACGGATGCGGGTTCCGGGACGACCGGCGGCTCGGCAGCGCTGACCCACGTTCGTGAAGACCCAGACGACCCGATGGCGATCGGATCGATTGATGCTCCCGTGGTGCTCAGCGAATGGATTGACTTCCGTTGCCCGTTCTGTGCGGTGGTGTCACGCGACACGCTTCCTCAGGTTGTCAAGGAATATGTTGACGCGGGCAAGGTGCGCATCGAAATGCACGACGTCGCGTACTTCGGTGAAGAATCAGTTCGTGCCGCTGTAGCCGCACGTGCCGCGGGCGAACAGGGGAAGTACTTCGAATTCGTGAAGGCTGTCTACGCCGCCGCTCCAGAGAGCGGACACCCGGATCTTCCCACTGAGGAACTGATCGAGTTCGCGAAGACCGCTGGTGTTCCCGATATGAAGAAGTTCGAAGCTGATATGCAGCGTCAAGATCTGGTGGAGGCAGTGCAGGCGAGCACCGCACAAGCGCAATCGCTTGGCGTCTCGGGTGTGCCGTTCTTTGCGATCGGAGACCAGGCGTTGAGTGGTGCGCAACCGATTGAGGCATTCCGCCAGTTCATCGATCAGCAGTTGGAGCAAGCAAGCTAGTGGATCTGAGTCTGCTCGGGGCATTTCTCGGCGGTATTCTCACCCTGCTGAGTCCCTGTTCGGTGATGTTGCTTCCGGCGTTTTTCGCCTACGCCTTCACCAGCCCTGGTGCGCTCTTTGCCCGCACTGCAGTGTTTTTTGCGGGTCTCTGCGTCACGCTGGTGCCGCTTGGCGTGCTTGCGGGCACGCTTGGTGCGTGGGTCAATCGCTATCGATTTGAGCTGGTCACCGTGTCTGCGGTGATTGTGATCGTGCTGGGGCTGATCATGATGCTCGGGGTGCAATTGCCTGGTGTGGTGCGACAGCGCGGTGCGAAGAGCGCATCCATCGTTTCGGTGTTCGCGCTCGGCACGGTCTACGGTCTCGCTGGTGTCTGTGCAGGGCCAATGCTCGGCGCTGCACTGACCTTCGCCGCCTTCGGTGCGAACCCGATATTTGGTGGGCTCGTGCTCATGGTGTTTGCCGCGGGCATGGTGCTGCCGCTCTTCGTGCTCGCGCTGCTCTGGGACCGGCTTCCTGCGGTGCGCGCCCTGGTGCGACCTCGAGAAATCGTACTTGGGCGGTGGCGCAACACCTGGACAAACGTCATCGGGGGTGCCCTGACCGTTGCCATTGGGGTGCTGCTCCTTGTCACTCACGGCACCACATCGCTTGGTGGGGTGCTCGGTGCCACGGATCAGGCCCGCCTCGAATCGACTGTGATGAGTTGGACTTCTGCTGTGCCTGATTGGGTGTTTCTTCTCATCCTCATCGCCGCAGTCGTGCTCATCGTGGTCGCGCTGAGTGTTCGAAAAAAGCGCACCTCGACACAGAGCTAAGCCCCGCAGCGATCCATCGCTCCGCGAGCTGCGCACCGTGACGTACTCTAGGATGAAAGCATGTCTCACGCGCCACGTATCGCCACGCTTGAACGAGCTACGAGCGAGTCAAAGATCTCTGTCAGCGTCAATCTCGACGGCACCGGCGAAGCTGATGTCGAAACCGGTGTGCCGTTTTTCGATCACATGCTCACGGCGTTTGCGCGTCACTCCTTGACCGACCTGACTGTTCGTGCTGAGGGCGATGTGCACATTGACGTGCACCACACGGTTGAGGACACCGGCATTCTGCTCGGGCTGGCGCTTCTCGAAGCGCTCGGTGACAAGAGCGGCATCTACCGCTATGGAGATGCCCTCGTTCCGCTCGACGAGTCATTGGCGCAGGCCGTGGTCGATATTTCCGGGCGTCCGTACCTTGTGCACAGCGGTGAGCCGGCTGGGTTCGAATTCCACCTCATCGGGGGCCACTTTACGGGCAGCATGATTCGCCACTTCTTTGAAGCGCTCGTGCTGAATGCGCGTCTGACCGTGCACCTTCGCCTGGTTGAGGGCCGCGATCCGCACCACATTGCTGAGGCAGAGTTCAAGGCCTTTGCTCGTGCGTTCCGCCACGCAAAATCTTTTGACGCGCTGACCGTTGGCGTGCCCAGCACGAAGGGCACCCTGTGAGTGATCGCAAGCTCGTCGCCGTGCTTGACTACGGCTCGGGCAATGTGCACTCTGTGGTGAAAGCGCTCGAAGCTGCCGGAGCCGAGGTGACGCTGACCAAAGATCCGGCCACGGTGATGAGCGCTGATGGGCTGCTCGTGCCTGGCGTCGGTGCATTCGACGCGGTCATGTCGCAATTGCGTGAGGTCCGCGGTGATGAGCTAATCGACCGTCGACTCGCTGGCGGTCTGCCAGTGCTTGGCATCTGTGTCGGCGAGCAAATCATGTTTGAACGAGGCATCGAACATGGCATCGAGAGTGAGGGTCTTGGGCAGTGGCCCGGAACCGTTCGCCAGCTCGTCGCGGATCGCCTGCCCCACATGGGATGGAATACGATCGACGCCGCCGATGGTTCGGTGCTTTTTCGTGGAATCGAGCGGGAACGCTTCTATTTCGTGCATAGCTATGCCGCGACAGAGTGGTCGATCGAGGGCCGCAGTGCCGGCACGAAGCCGCTGGTGACCTGGGCTGAACACGGCGAACGATTTATCGCTGCGGTTGAAAACGGTCCGTTGTGCGCGACTCAATTTCACCCTGAGAAATCAGGTGAGGCGGGCATTCAGCTGCTGCGCAATTGGGTGGACTCGCTCTAACCTCTTACTTTTCACCTCTCACTTCGATCGTTGATCCTGGACCCCTGCACCCTGATCCTCGATCCCTGAACTTCATCTTTCTTCACCACCAGAACCAAAGGAACCACCATCCGATGACTGATCTGACTACTCAGCCAAAGCTTGAACTGCTCCCCGCTGTCGACGTTGCCGACGGAAAAGCCGTTCGTTTGACCCAGGGCGAGGCGGGTACCGAAACGAACTACGGCAGCCCGGTTGATGCTGCGCTTGACTGGATCGAACAGGGTGCGGAGTGGATCCACCTCGTTGACCTCGATGCAGCGTTTGGACGTGGAAACAACGCCGCACTGCTGCGTAAGGTCGTGAAGCAGTCCAAGCATGTGAAGATCGAGCTTTCGGGTGGAATTCGAGACGATGCCAGCCTTGAAGCCGCACTTGAGCTCGGCGCTACTCGTGTGAATCTTGGCACCGCGGCCCTTGAGAATCCAGAGTGGACCCGCGCCGCTATTGCGCGCTTCGGCGAGCAGATCGCGGTCGGACTCGATGTGCGCGGAGAGACCCTCGCCGCTCGCGGATGGACGAAAGACGGCGGAAACCTCTGGGAGGTCCTTGACCGTCTTGAGGATGCTGGCTGCCCTCGCTACGTCGTCACGGACGTCACGAAGGATGGCACTCTGCGCGGACCAAATGTTGATCTGCTTCGTCAGGTGTGCGAGCGCACCGACCGCCCTGTGGTTGCATCAGGCGGCGTCTCTAGCCTTGACGATATTGCGGCGCTGCGTGAGCTTGTCGCGGCAGGCGTCGAGGGTGCGATTGTTGGTAAGGCGCTCTACGCTGGTGCATTCACGCTGCCTGCAGCACTCGACGTCGCCGGTCGCTAAGCGCACATACCTGGGCGTCGGCAATGGCGATTAAGAAGCTCCCCTCGACGGGCGATATGCCTCGTGCGACGGGCGTCCCCGAAAGTCTCGTGCCGGGAGGAGCCGCCGATTCGGCAGGTTTTCCGTGGGCTGGGCGAACGTTCGACCACCATGAGACCGCTTTCGCGGGTGACGACGGTACCACGCCAGAAGAGCTTCGCGTGGCGGTCTCGGCGCTTCGTGAGACCGCTGCGAAGCTCGGCACGAGCGGGGGAGAAGCCTCACTCGCAGATCAGCTGCAATTGCTTGCCGCTGCGCATGCGAAAGCGCTGCTTGCGCTTTCTTCGTCTCGAGTGCTGATCCCTCTGCTCGCCGAAGCTGGCGACCTCGGGCTCACGCCCGAGGGGAAAGTTGTCGAGAAGACGCAAGAGCTGTCTATTGTTACGGTCGCTTCTCCTGACGGTAGACGTGTGCTGCCGGTGTTCAGTTCGGTCGCGGCAATGCGTCACTGGAACCCGCAGGCTCGCCCGATCCCGGTGCCGATGCCACAGGCTGCCGTGGCTGCCGCTCAGGAAGAGACTGATCTGATTATCGTCGACCCCGGCAGCCCGGAGTCGGAGCTGGGTGTGAGGCGCACTCAACTGCAGTCCGTTGCGCTTGCGCAGCCCGCATCGTTTGCCTGGAACGATCATGCCGTGCTCGCCGCATTCGCGCAGAGTGTCGCTGATGAATCTCGCGTCCAGTCGATTGCCTTGGTTCCTGCCGACCCCGAGGCGCGTTTGCTTGCGCCAGAGCTTGACGTGGTGCTCACGCTGCAACCGGGGCTCGATCAGGCTTCGCTCAGCGAGATGCTCACTGCGGTGCAGCAGCGCTGGGCCGAGAGTCCTGTGATCGCGGAGCGTGTCGATTCGCTTCGACTTCGGCTCGTGTAGTTAGAACGTGTTGAGCAGCACGACGTAGACGGCAGTGCCGACAAAGATGCTGAGCAGCGCGCGTCGTTTTGCGAGCAAGTGAGTAAGTACCGTTGCCGCTGAGGCGACGAGAACGATCCACACTTTGCCGGGTTGTGCGGCAATCTCGCTCGCGAGCATGATGATGGCGAGGATCACCAGAATGCCAGCTGGCATCCAACGTCCGAGGGCTTGCACGAACTTCGATGTGCGAAGTGGCTTCAAAATCGCAAACGGCAGCGCGCGAAGCAAGAGGGTGATCACGCCAGCAACGGCGACCGCGGCAATCATGTACCAGACGCTAGGCATGGTCTGCCTCCTTCGCCGCATCGCGCTGTGACCAGAAGTAGCGTGCGATGAGTGAGAGCGTGAAGATCGCAAGTGCAGCGAGCAACTGCGCTTCGGGGAACAGCACCCATGCGAGCGCCACTGACAGTCCGGCGAGTACGACCGAAGGGATTTCCCGAGCGGATCGGGCCGCGTCGAGTGCCATCACGATGAAGAGCGCGACGAGCGCGAACTCGAATCCTTCGATGGGTTCTGGCAGCAGGCTCGCGAGCAGCACGCCGACGAGGCCGCCGCTGACCCAGTATGCCTGCATCAGGAGCTGGCCAGCGAGCATTCGGGTTGAGGTGAGTTTCTCAACCGGCATCAAGACGTAGGTCGCGTAGGCTTCGTCAATCATTGCGTAGATCGAGTACGCGCGCGGAAGCCCTGGTTTCACTACATGCGCTGGAAAGTTCAACGGGTAGAACACATGTCTGAAGTTCAACGCAAACACCGTTGCAGCGATCGTCAGCAGGGGCGTGGACACCGCAATCATGCTGACCAGGAGCAACTCCACTGATCCTGCGAAGATGCCGATTGACAGCGCCGGTGCAAGCCACCAGGGGAGACCCGCTTGTATGACGAGCACCCCAAGGGCGAGGCCGAGCGGAAAAATGCCGATGCCGACTCCGAGTGAATCGAGAGCGCCCTGACGAATCTGATCGCGACGAGAGTCGCCACCGCGCGAGGGGGTTCCCTCAGTGGGGGGATTGGGTGTGTTGCGCGGCATTCCACCATGATGCCGGAAACTTCGCGCAATATGCATGCCGAAACCGCCCGTGGCGGCAGAATTCGTGCAATGATCTGTGCATGGACGCGCTGGATCGAGCAATCATTGATGAGTTGCAGGCAGATGGTCGACTGAGCAATGTCGAGCTTGCTGCGCGGATTGGGCTCACACCAGGGCCGTGTCTGCGCCGAGTGCAGCGGCTCGAATCTGAAGGCGTGATCCTTGGCTACCGCGCCGTCGTGAATCCAACGATGGTGGGGAGGGGGTTCGAAGTGCTTGTCGATGTTGACCTGACCAGCCAGGACGCGAGAATCGTTGAGCGATTCGAATCAACCGTCGCAAGCTTTACGGAGGTCGTGGAGTTCAAGCGTCTCTTTGGCCGTCCGGATTACTTCATGCGGGTAGCGGTCGCGGATCTTGCTGACTATGAGCGCTTCCTGACCCAAAAGATCATGTCGATCCCCGGGCTTGGCACGGCCAGCTCTCACTTTGCAATGAAAAACATTGTGCCCAGCAGTGGTGAGACCTTCGCGCCCCAGCCCTCACGATAGTGTCCGGGTGAGTGCGGGGGCGCGAATGATGTCGATTGTGAGCTCGGGCGCTCCGTGTGTTTGGGTCCTCCCGTGGGCTCGGGCCCTCCCGTATGTTCGCTCTCCCGTGTGCTCGCTCTCCCGCGTGCTCGCACGAGAGTGTCAGTGAAACTCGCGTGCGCTGCGGGGTGTTGCGTGCGGGCGCTCATGACGCTGTCGTCGGTGTATTCACCGCCAGTGAAGCCCTCAGCTTTCGGCTGCGACCGCCCGTACCCCACACGTTTTCATCAACGCAGGAGATTTCAAAGACACGTGCTAGATGACCGAGCCAGTGTATTTTTCGCCCGGTCCCTTGCCCGGCTCGTCTGGAATCGCTGAGGCCTCACGGAACGCGAGCTGCACGGAACGCAGACCGTCACGCAGGGGACGAGCGTGAGAATCACTGATTTCTGGCGCACCAGCCGTGATCAATCCCGCCAGGGCGTTGATGAGCTTGCGAGCTTCGTCCAGGTCGGTTTCGTTCTCAGGGTCGTCGGAGAGTCCGCACTTGATTGCTGCAGCGCTGAGCAGATTCACGGCTGCCGCGGTGATGATCTCAACGGCGGGAACCTCCGCAATATCGCGCGCCGCGCTCTGTGCGTCGGTCGGCTCTGAGATCTGCTGGTCACTCATTCGGATATTCCCCTTGGTTTCGTTGTGTTGCGTGCTCGTCTGAGTCTTGCTAAGATTCTAAAGGTTCGCGGTCATCTGCCGAGAACTTGCAAGTGGAGATCCTCCCACCCGACGCCGATATACAGGCTACCGGGTAGTTGACACCCCGTTTCAATGGACACAACGAAACAGCTTACGAAGGGTGTGGAACAGCGCGTGCGTGGTTCCAGATCTGTGCTTGCAATAACTGAGCATGCAGCATCTTCGGATGCGCAGCACAAGATCTAAAGGAGCCGGCGATCAGCGATCCCCGTACCAACGAACGAATCAACGCCAAGGAAGTGCGTTTGGTCGGTCCCAGCGGCGAACAGGTCGGCGTGGTGCCGATCCATACCGCTCTGCGCCTCGCCGCGGATGCCGATCTCGACCTGGTCGAGGTTGCCCCGAACTCGAAGCCGCCCGTGGCCAAGATCATGGACTTCGGCAAGTTCAAGTACGAAGCTGCTCAGAAGGCAAAGGAAGCTCGCCGCAATCAGGCGAACACCGTGCTCAAAGAGGTTCGCTTCCGTCTGAAGATCGACAAGCACGACTACGAAACCAAGACCAAGCGCGCAGTTGGCTTTTTGAACCAGGGCGACAAGGTGAAGGCGATGATCCTGTTCCGTGGACGTGAGCAGTCACGTCCGGAGATGGGCGTTCGCTTGCTGCAGCAGTTCGCTGAAGACATCGCCGAGTTCGGCACTGTCGAGAGCGCTCCGCGCATTGACGGCCGAAACATGGTCATGGTGATTGCGCCGCTCAAGAACAAGAGCGAAGCAAAGGCTGAGCAGAATGCTCGCCGTGCCGAAGAGAAGGCCACCCGCCGCGCTGACAAGCCGGCAGACGAGGCAGATTCGGCCGAATAGAGCAGACGGGCCGGTTGCGAGACATCGTGGCTGGCGCCAGAGGTTCCGAGTTCAGTGCGAACTCGATCAAGACTTTTAGTTTTAGGAACAAGGAGATAGAGATGCCTAAGCAGAAGACCCACTCGGGGGCCAAGAAGCGGTTCAAGGTAACCGGCAGCGGCAAGCTGATGAAGCAGCAGGCTGGTATGCGCCACAACCTCGAGGTGAAGGCCTCAAAGCGCAAGCGCCGCCTGAACGCAGACCAGGTGCTTTCGGCTGGTGACGTCAAGCAGGCCAAGAAGCTGCTGGTGCGCTAAGCACCCCACATCGCTTACGAGATTTTTTAAGGAAGAACTGAAATGGCAAGAGTAAAGCGGGCCGTCAACGCCCACAAGAAGCGTCGCGTTATCCTTGAGCGCGCCGAGGGCTACCGCGGACAGCGTTCACGCCTGTACCGTAAGGCCAAGGAGCAGGTTACCCACTCACTGGTCTACTCGTACAACGACCGCCGCAAGAAGAAGGGCGACTTCCGTCGCCTGTGGATCCAGCGCATCAACGCGGGTGCACGCGCAAACGGCCTGACCTACAACCGTTTCATCCAGGGCCTGGGCCTTGCTGGTGTTGAGGTTGACCGTCGTATGCTCAGCGAGCTGGCTACTAACGAGCCAGCTTCGTTCGCGGCACTGGTTGAGGTTGCCAAGAAGGCTCTCCCAGAAGACGTGAACGCAGCAAAGACTGCCGCCTAAGGCTTCTCTCTCAAAGGACCGCTCACCACTGGTGGGCGGTCCTTTTGCGTGTGTCTGCGTGTGTCTGCTGCTGTCCTCCCGGCGTCTGGGCACGTCCTCGCCTGGGTCTGGATGAGTCCTGGCGTGGTTCTGCTTGGAACCGTTGCCGCTCGCCTGGCCGGTACGCATCACGCCTCGCGGGCACGCGATGGCAGGTATTCTCGGGTAGATTTGTGTGGTGATTGAGAACCCGAAAGCCCCCCGCGTGCGCCGCATCGCGGCACTGGCTCGTAAGAAGGATCGGCTTGCGCTCGGCCAGTTTCTTGTTGAGGGGCCGCTTGCTGTTCGAGAACTCCTGACGTATGCGGCGGATCGAGTGGTCGCGGTGTATGCCACGATGGGTGGCGAATCGTGGCAATTTGAGATTGACCGTCTCGCCGATGCGGCTGAGGTGGAGATCATTCGGGTCACGGACGAGGTGATCGCCGCGATGTCGCAGACGGTGCAACCGCAGGGTGTCGTTGCTGTGGCACGCATTGTTGAGGCGCCACTTGAGGCTGCACTCTCGCACGCGAAGCTTGTGGCTGTGCTGCACGAGGTGCGTGATCCCGGAAACGCGGGTACGGTGCTTCGCGCGGCAGACGCGGCTGGTGCCGATGCGGTGGTGTTTGCGGGGGAGAGCATCGATCCATGGAACCCGAAGGTCGTGCGCTCTACGACAGGTTCACTCTTTCATCTTCCTGTCGCGATTGCAGACACGCTCGATCAAGCTGTTGATGCGGTGCGCGCGGCGGGGATGCAGGTGATTGCCGCTGATGTGCACGGTGAAGAGCTCGATATCGATGACGCTCGTCTTGCTCAGCCGACCGCATGGGTGTTTGGCAATGAGGCTCGTGGTCTGACCGAAGCGGATCGGGAGCGAGCGGATCGCGCCCTTCGCCTGCCAATTTACGGCAGCGCGGAGTCGCTCAACCTGGCAACTGCTGCGAGTGTGTGCCTCTATACGAGTGCCTTTTCGCAGCGTCGCTAGGCATCTGCGTCAGGGGTTCCACGGCACAAGGACTGGTCGCCCTCGAAAGAATTGCAGGGGATTGACGTATTCGTCATTGATTCGCACGCCCAGATGAAGGCACTGCTGCCAGCAGTGGCCGCCCGTCGCAACGATGCCGATCGGGTCGCCTCGTGATACCTGTGTTCCGGCGATGAGCGTGCTCTGCAATGGTTCGAGTGAGACCACCGTGTCGTCGTTCACTCGAATCGACACAAGCGGGCGATCGACGACAGTGCCCGAGAAACTGATCACACCAGACACGGGCGCTCGAACCTGTTGCGGGGGAGCTGCGGAGAGATCTATGCCTCGATGGCCCGCCTGATAGCGGCCGTGAGGCAGTTCGTAGGGGGCAGTGATGCTGAGGTGTGTGCCGATGGGAGGCTGCCAGAGTGGCGCAGGAGCGGTGTCGGCGCGAATTGTCGGAATGAGCAGGCCGAGTGTGAGTGCAGTACGGAACCCAGCACGGAGCGCAGCGCTGAGTGCAGCGCGGTGCCCAGTGTTCAGTGCAGCGCGGAACCCAGCGTTGAGGACAGCGCTGAGTGCAGCGGGGCGACCGGTGCTGAGCGCAGTGCTGAGAGCAGAGTGAATCATGCGACGAGAGTGCCAGATGCCGGTGTGCGTCCAGCCGAATTCCACAGCTTTTCAACGCTTTCCCCAAAATTCACCATGTGAGCTGAAAAACACCCCGGATCGCGCGGATCGGGCGAGATGAAGATGCTAAGCTAGACGAGCACCTCGAAAGGGGTGACTTCGCGTGCCCGCACAGCGTGAATAACTCTGTGTCAGCCGCCAACGGTCCGAAACCTTCTCAGCGAAAGCTGTGCGGGTCTCGGTGGCGGAACTCGGGCACCAGGATTCGATACCGACGGTATCGAATAAGAACCGCAATAGCGCGCTTTTTTTGGCGCGCAGAATAAGGAGACCGGCCATGGCCGTTGTAACCATTCGCCAGCTGCTCGACAGCGGTGTGCACTTCGGACACCAGACCCGCCGTTGGAACCCGAAGATGAAGCGCTTCATCTTCACCGAGCGTTCGGGCATCTACATCATCGACCTGCAGCAGTCGCTGCACTACATCGATGAGGCATACGACTTCGTCAAGAACACCGTCGCTCGCGGTGGCAACATCCTCTTCGTTGGCACCAAGAAGCAGGCTCAGGAAGCAATCGCTGAGCAGGCTGATCGCGTCAACCAGCCATACGTGAACCAGCGCTGGCTCGGTGGTCTGCTGACCAACTTCCAGACCGTGACCGGTCGTCTTGAGCGCATGAAAGAGCTGGAACAGCTCGACTTCGAGGGTGGCACCAGCGGCTTCACCAAGAAGGAACTGCTGCTCAAGAAGCGCGAGCTCGAGAAGCTGCAGAAGTCGCTCGGCGGCATCCGTCACATGACCAAGACTCCTTCGGCCCTCTGGGTGGTCGACACCAAGAAGGAGCACCTCGCAATCGACGAGGCAAAGAAGCTTGGCATCCCCGTGATCGCCATCCTCGACACCAACTGCGACCCCGACGAGGTCACCTACCCGATCCCGGGCAACGACGACGCAATCCGTTCGGTTGCGCTGCTCACCCGCGTGATTGCTGACGCAGCTGCTGAGGGCCTCATGGAGCGCCACCAGAAGCCTGCTGAGGGCGAAGGCGAAGCTGCTGCTGAGCCGCTCGCTGAGTGGGAGGTCGAACTCCTCGGTGCTGACAGCGCAGAGGCACCCGCTGCTGAGGCCGCGACTGAGGCTGCTGAGGCTGCCGCAGACGCACCCGCAGCTGAGTAATTTCGGCTAACTGGTTCATAAACTTTCAACACTTTCCTAAAGGAGTCACACATGGCTGCAGTAAGCATGGCCGCTGTGAAGGAGCTTCGCGAGCGCCTCGGTGCTGGCATGCTCGACAGCAAGAACGCTCTCATCGAAGCTGAAGGCGACATCGAGAAGGCGATTGAGATCCTGCGTCTCAAGGGCCTGAAGGGCGTTGCCAAGCGCGAGGGCCGCGAGGCAAGCGAGGGCATGGTTGGCGTTCGTCAGACCGACGGCGCCGCAACCATGATCGAGCTCGTCTGCGAGACCGACTTCGTGGCGAAGAACGAGAAGTTCCTCGCTCTTGGCGAGCAGGTGCTTGACGCAATCTCCGCTGCCGGTGCCGCTGACGTAGAGGCTGCACTCGCAGCTCCTGCTGAGGGCAAGACCGTTGGCGAGATGATCACCGACGAGTCGGCAATCATCGGCGAGCGCATCGAGCTGCGCAAGGTGACTCGCATCGAGGCTCCTGCCACCGCTGTCTACCTGCACCGCACCTCGAAGGATCTGCCACCGCAGATCGGCGTGGTCGTCGGTTACGAGGGTGCAGACGACAAGGCTGCCCTCAGCATCGCCCAGCACATCTCCTTCGCTGATCCGCTGTACGTGGTTCGCGAAGAGGTTCCTGAGGCAGATGTTGAGAAGGAGCGCGCACTCGTCACCGAGATCTCGCGCAACGAGGGCAAGCCAGAGGCTGCACTGCCAAAGATCGTCGAGGGTCGTCTCGGCGCATTCTTCAAGCAGGTTGTGCTCAACGAGCAGGTGCACGCACTCGACGCTGAAAAGCGCGAGGTTGCGAAGGTAGCTGAGGCTGCTGGCATCAAGGTGCAGAGCTTCGCTCGTAGCAAGGTCGGCGCCTAACACGCATGAGAGAGCCCGGGTCGCGCACGTCGTTCGACCCGGGCTCTTTCCTTGCCTGTGTGCAGAACCAGACAGGCAATACACACCCCACTGGCAGCCGCGATGCGCTCAGCGCTAGGCTGGATCACATTACCCTCACACGAAGGAGCACACCTCATGTCAACACCCCGCAAGCGTCGCGTTCTGCTCAAGCTCTCGGGTGAAGCATTCGGTGGGGGAACTCTCGGTGTGAACCCAGATGTGGTGAGCCAGATCGCTCGTGAGATCGCTGCTGCAATGGACTCGGCTGAGGTCGCAATTGTCGTCGGTGGCGGAAACTTCTTCCGCGGTGCTGAGCTTTCGCAGCGCGGCATGGATCGCGCCCGTGCCGACTATATGGGCATGCTTGGTACGGTCATGAACTCCCTCGCGCTGCAGGACTTCTTGGAGCAGGCTGGGGTCGAGACTCGTGTGCAGTCTGCAATTACGATGACTCAGGTTGCTGAAACCTACATTCCCTTGCGCGCAATCCGTCACCTTGAGAAGGGCCGTGTGGTCATTTTCGGTGCGGGCGCAGGACTCCCATACTTTTCAACCGACACCGTTGCGGCCCAGCGTGCTCTTGAGATTCAGGCTGACGAGGTGCTCGTCGCGAAGAACGGCGTTGATGGTGTCTACACCGCCGATCCGCACAAGGATCCGCAAGCCACGCTCATCAACGAGATCACCTATAGTGACGCCCTGGTAAAGGGACTCAAAGTGGTCGATTCGACCTCGTTTAGCCTCTGCATGGACAATGGCATGCCCATGCGTGTGTTCGGCATGGAGCCTTCGGGCAACGTGACCGCCGCGATTCGGGGTGAGCGCCTCGGCACGCTCGTGCACAGCTGAACTTCAGCTGAGCACGCTTCTTTGCGCGCGCCGAGCGGTGCACGCAGATAGACTTTCAACATTCAACTCACTCTGAAGGAGCTACCGTGATCGATGAGGTCTTCGCAGACGTCAAAGAACGTATGACCAAAGCCGTTGAGGCCGCACGAGAGGGCTTTGCCACCGTGCGTACGGGTCGCGCCAATCCGGCACTCTTGCAGAATGTCCAGGTGGACTACTACGGCACTCCGACCCCGCTTCCACAGTTGGCTTCAGTGGCCAACCAGGATGCGCGCAGCCTCATCATCACCCCGTACGACAAGGGTGCGATGAAAGACATCGAGCAGGCTATTCGCGATATGCCGAACCTTGGGGCAAACCCGAGCAACGACGGCAACGTGATCCGCGTGACCTTGCCCGAGCTCACGGAGGAGCGACGCAAGGAGTTCGTGAAGATCGTGAAGTCTCGTGCGGAAGACGCACGCGTGGCTATTCGTAATGTGCGTCGTCACGGGAAGGACTCCTTCGACGCGCTTAAGAGCGAGGTTGGCGAGGACGAAATCAACCGGGCCGAGAAAGAGCTCGATGCGGTGACGAAGCAGTTCATTGATCAGATCGATGAGTCGCTGAAGCACAAAGAAGCAGAGCTGCTGGAGGTCTAGCGACCATGCCCGGGCAGGATCGTCGAGACGAACTGCGGGACGAATTGCGCGCGCAGATTGACGGCGCAAAAGCCCAGTTCGAAGCTACGAACGCGAAGATTGAACAGAAAGCCGGCAGGAATCTCTTTCTTGCCATTCTGAGCGGTCTGATTTTCGCTGCCGTATTCTTGGTGACTCTGTTTACGGTGCAGTGGGCGTTTATCGCCCTGGTTGCCGCGATTGTGACTGTCGCGCTGATTGAACTCGCGGCGGCCTTTCGCGTCGCGGGGAGACGGGTGCCACGACTGGGTGCCGCGCTCGGCGGTCTGATTATTGTCGGTGGTACCGCCTTCTTCGGCGCTCAGGGTGCGCTATTTGGTCTCTTCATCGCTTCGGCACTGCTTGTGGTGTGGCGCCTGCTTGAGGGCCTCGTCCCGGCATGGGAAGTCCCGCCGAAGACGCTGCTGCGTGATGTGTTCTCTGGGTTGTTCGCGCTCGTCTACGTGCCCTTCCTGGCTTCTATGGCAGTACTGCTGGTGCAGGCTCCGGAGCGAGGCGAGTGGTGGGTGTTTGCGCTCGTGCTGATCGTGGTGTCGGTTGACGTGGGCGCGTATGCCGCTGGTGTGACGCTTGGCAAGCACAAGATGACGCCGCGGATCAGCCCAAACAAGACCTGGGAGGGTTTTGCGGGTGCTGCCGTTGCCGCGATCATTGCCGGTGTGGCGATTTCAGTGTTTGCGCTCGACCAGCCCTGGTGGGTTGGCGTGCTGCTCGGTGTGGTGGTGCTGATCACTGCGACGGGCGGCGATTTGACCGAGTCGCTGATTAAGCGCAATCTCGGTGTGAAAGACATGAGTTCGTGGATCCCCGGGCATGGGGGATTCCTTGATCGACTTGACTCGCTACTGCCCTCGGCTGTTGCTGTGTATGGCGTAGCGCTCAGCTTGGGAGTGTTTGCATGAGCAAGAAGTCCGCCAACGCATCTTCACGAGATCACAATGCTTTTCCCTTGGCAGAGGGGAGCCAGCTCGGCTACCAGTTCGATCAGGTTGATGCGTTTCTTGAGCGTGCGCGGCAGACCTACGACCAGGAGCAGCTGGCGCTGAACCCGGTTACTTCTGCCGAGATTCGACGCGCCGCGTTTCCGCTGAAGCGGCGCGGGTATTCAGCAAGGTTCGTGGACGCCGCGATGGATCGCCTGGAAGAAGTTTTCTATGAGCGTGAGCGCCGTGTGCGTACCGCCCAGATCGGTGAGGAAGCCTGGTGGGCTGAAGTCGGTCAGTTGTTGCGTGAGGTGCGCGGCAGGCTTGATCGGCCACGCGGGAAGCGTTTCGGACGTCGTGGCCCGTTTGCGAGCGGATACCGTCGCTCGCAGGTAGACGCGTTTCTTGATCGTGTTTCTGCCCTGTTCGCGGGCGAGGGGCAGCTCTCGACTGCTGAGGTGCGAAGCGTGGTGTTTCACTCGGAGTGGCGCGGGTACAACGAGGATCAGGTTGACGCACTGCTCGACGCAGTGATTGAGCTTTTGCTGGCCACGCGCTGAGAGCTGTGCGCCAGCACTCGACCGACCCGCTGAACTGAGATAAGATCGTTATATTGTGATTTCCGCTACGACTCCCCACACTGCTTCCCGCTTCAAGCGCATTCGAGGCTACCTCGCCGCGTTCGCGGTTGCGGGTATTGCGGGCACCGCAATTATTGCCCCGCTTTCGCAGTCGGGCCCGGCGCTTGCCGATGAAGCGTTCTACGAGCGGATCCATCAGGAGTTTGTTCCCGCATTGGTGGAGGCGCCTGACATTCCGCTTGCCGTAGCTCCCGCGGAGGAGCTGCCTCCTGAGCCAGCTCCTGTGGCTGAGGCTGCGAGCGGGGGCGACTCGGTCGCAGGCCTTCCTCGATACACCGGAGGCGGTTCGCCCGCTGAATGGATGGCTGCGGCGGGTATCGCCGAAAGTGACTGGGCATACGTTGATTACGTGGTGAGCCGTGAGAGCGGCTGGAACCCGAACGCTACCAACTCCAGCAGTGGTGCGTGTGGGCTTGTCCAGGCACTGCCCTGTAGCAAGGTGCCAGGCAGCGGTTATGACCCCGTAGACAATCTTCGCTGGGGCAACTCCTATGCGGTCGGTCGTTACGGCAGTTGGGCTCAGGCCTACGCCTTCTGGACCAGCAACCACTGGTGGTAATCGTGCGAGTCAACACGAATGGCTCGTAGACGAGGACCCAGCAAGTATCAGCGGGCAGCGCAGGATCCTCCGCGCGATGTCACGCGACTTGCCTATGGGGGAGCCCGGAAGCAGTTTCGTCGCGGCGTGGAGTGGTTTGTTCGTGAGATTCCATCCCATCGCGCCGAGAAGGCTTATCGTTGCCCCGAGTGTGGCACCGATGTGCCGGTAGGTCAGGCGCATATCGTGGCCTGGAGTGCTGAGCATCTCTTTGGTGACGAGGCCGCGTTGCAGCAGCGACGTCACTATCACGCGCACTGCTGGCGTCTGCCCTAGCGAGCACAGAGTGTCTGGTTAGAACAGTGTGTCTGGTTGCGGGGGAGCCGCGACTGATACTTCGGGCGAGGGGGCGGCGTTGTCGATGCCGGGGCCTGCGTCCGGCTGCTGGCCACGCTGATACGCGGTCGCCGCAGCACGAGCCTTCTCGTCGGCCGCTTCGTTAAGGGGGTGGCCTGCATGGCCCTTCACCCATTCGAAGCGCACCTGGCGTCCCTGGAGTGCCTGGTCGAGGGTCTCTAGGAGTTCGCGGTTGAGCACGGGCTTGCCGTCTGCCTTGCGCCAGCCGCGTCGTTTCCAGCCCGGCATCCACTGGGTGACGGAGTTGATGACGTATTGGCTATCGCAGAGCACGTGTAGCGGCTCGTCTGCACGGTGAGCTGTTGCGTGCAGCAGGTCGATCACCGCCATAAGTTCACCCTGGTTGTTGGTGGCACGAGGCCACCCGCCAGCGCGCCACTGGCTGTCATCGACGTACCAGGCCCAGCCAGCCGGGCCTGGGTTGCCGAGTGCCGATCCGTCTGCTGCTGCGGTGATGGTCATGCGTCGTCAGCGGTCGAAGGTGCAGCGCTCTCGCTGCTGCTGTCAGCGCTGCTGTCAGCGTTGCTGTCGCCGCTGCCTGGCTCGAAACCCGCTTCGGTTGCTGGCTTCACGCTTTCTTCAAGCTTCTTCGCGTTGGTGACGACCTCGCCGAGGCTTTCGAAGTAGCGGGCGACGGCGACTCGCTCGACCTTCAGCTGGGTCATTCTGTCCTCGGCTGCGGCGAGCACCTTTTGTGCGCGGTTCTCGGCCTCGGCGAAGGTGTGTGTGGCGCGCTGCTCCGCTTCTTGTACGATCTCGGCGGCTTGGCGTTCTGCGGTGAGGCGCATTTCGCGCGCGTCGGCTGCGGCTCCGCCAAGCACTCGCTCGTATTCGGTGCGCGCTGTGGCCAGCTGTTCTTGCAGTTCGGCGAGCGAGGATCTGGCGGCCTCAAGCTGTGCGCTCGCGGTGGCAGCTGCTTCGCTTTGCCGGTCAGCGATCTCGCGTTCGAGCGCTTCGCGACGCTCGGCCGACGACTTCGCGAATTCTTCGGCCTCTGCGGTGATCCGCTGACGCTCGTCACGCACGAAGTCTTCGGTGCTCGCCCGTGAGGTGGCGAGTTCGGTTTCGATGGTCGAGCGGTACTCTGCAAGCTCTTCAACGGTCTGCGCGCGCAGCGTGTCGAGCTCAGAAGTGACCTTCGTGCGCATCGAATCAACCTCACGCTTGGTCTCGGCAATCGAGTTGTCGCGGTCTGCGCGCAACTGCTCTTCGTGCGCCGCAAGTTCGGCTGCGATTCGGCGCTCGTGATCGGCACGCTCGCGTGCGATGTCGTCGGCAAGGCTGATGCGATCGCGATCGGCTTGGAGTTCGAATTGTTCGCGATCGATACCCAGCTTGGTCGCTGCCTCTTCGCGCTGGATGCGCAGAGCTTCAGCTGCGCTTGCGGCGAGGGCGGCGAGCTTTTGCTCGTGCTCAGTGCTCTCTGTGCTGATGCGCTGCTCATGCAGCGTCTGCGTGTCGCTCAGCGAAGCTTGGTGCGAGGCGAGTTCTGCGGCGATGCGTTGTTCGTGAGCGTCTCGCTCAGCGGCGAGTTTCTTGTCGTGGCTGGTGCGTTCGCTGAGCAGGTGTGCGGCTTGTGCGTCGCGCTCTCCAGCGAGTTGCTGATCGTGGGCGTCGCGCTCTGCTGCGAGCATTTCGTCATGTGATGCGCGCTCTGCTGCGAGTGCGGTGTCGTGTGCATCGCGTTCTTCGGCGATCTTCGTCTCGTGTGCGTCGCGTTCTTCGGCAATCTTCGATTCGTGCGCTTCGCGTTCGTCGGCGAGCGTGTTGTCGTGTTCGATGCGTTCGGTGGCGATGCGTTCAAGGTGGAGTGTGCGCTCTTTTTCGAGGCTCGCTTCGTGGGCGGCGCGATCCTTCGCGATTTTCGCCTCTGTTGCTGCGATCGCGCTGCGCAACTCTTCGCGACCGCGCTCAATCTGAGTGTGGTGGGTTGCGCGCTCTTCTGCGAGGGCTGACTCGTGTTCTGCGATTTCTTCGCGCAGGGTGAAGTCATGCTGTTCGAGCTCTTCAGCCAGGGTGCGGGCCTGCGCTTCAGCTGCTTGCGCGAGCTGTGCACTCGCGGTTTCGGCTGCGCGTGTGCGCTCACGCTCTGCCTGCTCAGCGAGCGAGGCGAGCTGGGCGGCCTGCGCAACGGAGCCGCGCTCGATTGCCGCCTCGTGGTCTGCTTGTGCGGCGGCCAGCTTTTCGGCGTGGCTGCGCGCCTCAGCCTCGATGCGTGACTGGTGGGCTGAGAGTTCTGCGGCGATACTCTCTTCGTGTTCCGCGCGTTCCTGGGCGATCTTGGCGCGGAGGGTGTCAATTTCGTCGGTGAGGGTGAGCCGCAGCGCGTTCATCTCTGAGGTGAGTGTGTGCTCACGTTCGGCGAAGCGAGCTTCAAGCTCGGCTTCTTCGCGCTGCATGCGCTCGGCGAACTCCGACCGGGCGCGTTCACCCTCAGTGGTGAGCCGGGTGCGCTCCAGTTCGGCTTCTCGTTCGTGACTATCGCGGAGTCTCGCGAATTCTTCTTGAGCGCGCTCTGTCGCTTCACGCAATGCGGCGGCCTCTGTGCGGGCCGCGTTTCCGATGCGTTCGGCTTCTCCGTGAGCTTCAGCGAGGATCGCCTTCGCCTCTGCCTGTGCCGTTTCACGCGAAGAGCTTGCATCGAGTTCGCTGTCGGCGGTGAGCGAGGCGGCACGTTGCTCGGCTTCGCTCGTCAGCTGCGCCACCTGAGCTGCCGCGTGGGCCTCACGGGCCTCTGCTTCAGCACGTGCTTCGGTGACCAGGGTTTCGGCTTGTTCGGTGGCTGAGGTGACGAGCTGGTCGGCGCGCGATTGCGCCTGACGAAGCAGGCGCTCAGCTTCGGCTTCGGTGCTTCGGCGCAGCTTCTCGGCGTCGAGATCTGCCTGAGCCATGAGCGTCTGGGCGGTCTGTTCTGCCTGATGCAGGCTCTTCTCGACGCGCAATCCGAGTCCGGTGTACCCGCTCGCACCAAGCTCAGCAACCTGCGCTTGAAGGTCTTCAATGAGTGTCCGCTGCGAATCAACATCGCCAATGGCACTCTGGTGTGCTGCTTGCAGCGACTGAATGTGCGCTTGTAGCGAATCAATATGTCCGCTCAGCGCGCTTACGCGAGCGTCAACTTCTGCACGGTTGTAGCCGCGAATGGCTTGTGAGAACTGCGAATTTGCTTCTGACACCGATGCTCCTGGTAGGTTTCGAGCCGCGCCTGACAAGCTGCGGGCTGAATGCGATTCCCGATGCACCAATCCTAGTTGATCCGGGTTTTTCAGGCGAAGTTCGGCGCGCTCCGGTAGCGTTGAGGCCTGAAATGTGCAGTCTCGTCTTGAGCGCTGCAAAAAACGTTGAAAGCAGAAGGGGAAGCGGCCGTGCGGTTTGTACTTGCATTTTCGGCGCTTGTGCTTTCGGGCATCATGCTCGTATTAGGTATTGGTCAGGTCACATTTTTGGCGGGACCTCACAAGGTGACCTATTCGGCATCGTTTGATGCTCCGAACGGATTGGCTGTGCTTGACGCTGCACAGTTCGAGGTGCTTCCGGGCCAGGCAAATGTTGTGGTCGAGGGAGACGAGCCGTTCGCCGCCACTGGCTACGACCGTGACATCGCGGCGTGGACGGCACCATTCCCGCATGCTGAATTCACCGCACAGGCCAAGTCTCAGACGCTTGAATCGGGCAAGGTCCCGGCGAATTCTGAAGCAGCGGCAGAGTTTGCCGAGCTGAACGATGCCGAGGATCAGAAGAAGATCGAGATGCCTTCGCCTATTGGCAGTGACCTGTGGCTTGATCAACGCGGATCGAAGGCCGCCGATGCCGAGGCGCAGACCCAGACCGTGCGCATGCCTGTCTCGCTCGAAGAGGGGCAGTCGGTGCTCGTAGCGGTTGCGGAGTCGTCGAAGTCACCACGGCTTTCGATTGAATGGGTGCAGGATCGTCGCACGCCGTGGGCCGGACCGCTGCTCGTGGGTGGCGGACTGCTCGCCATTATCGGTGCGGTGCTCTACTTGCTTGCGGTTGATCATGACCGCCGTGGGCTGGGGCCACGTCGTGGCCGCAAGGGGCCACTGCAGGGGATCCGCAATGTATTCGGCAAATCTGGGAGTGCGCAGGGCGGCAAGCCCGCGAGCAAGCCAGGCAACAAGGGTCAGGGCGCGCAGCCAGACCAGTCTGCTCAGAAACCGGGGAACACACTGAAACGCACACTCGCGATTCCTGCGCTCGCGGTTACCGCAGCTATCGCGTTGAGCGGCTGCACGCCGAACTATTGGCCAGATTTCTCCACCCCTGAAGAGACTCCGGTTGCCACTGAGCAGGCCGATACGCAGTCGATGAGCGCTCCGGTGCCGGTCTCACAGACGCAGATTTCGAGGATCCTCGCTGACATTGCGGCACTCTCGGGTGAGGCTGACGACACTCTTGATGCGAGCAATCTTGAGCGCAGATTCACTGGTGAGGCGCTCACCGAACGTCAAGCCAACTACAAGATTCGCCAGGCCGTCAGCGACTACGAGGTGGTCGTGCCGCGAATCACTGATGAGCAGCTTGGCTACCAGATCGTGCAGAGCACCGAAGGGTGGCCACGCACGGTGTTTGTTGTGGTGGCTTCTGAGGCGGAGTCTGCCAGTGACGCAGCGGCAGACGACGCTGAAAACGCTGAGGCAGAAGGCGGCGACGCCGCGAAGCCAGCCGATTCGCCCTCGCTCGCACTGGTGATGACTCAGCAGAGCCCACACGAGAATTACTTGGTGTCGCGCACTATCGCGCTTCGCGGCGGAATCACGATGCCCGAGGCTGCTCCGGCTGAAGAGGGTGCTGCGCTGCTCGCTGATGACATGCTCACGCTCGCCCTATCGCCAGCCGAGGTCGGCAACGCGTATTCGGCGGTGCTTGCCGGGGGTGCCACGGTGCCGGAAGCCGAGAATTTTAACCTCGACGGCGACAGCTTGATCGAGCGAAGTGGCGCGTCTTGGGCCGCGCAATCGGCTGAGAAAGCCGCAGCCAACGGCGAGCAGATCAACTACTCGGTGTCGGCTGCGCAGGCTGAGGACGCGATTGTGAGCCTCTCTACCGGTATCGGTGGTGCGATTGTGACGACTGTGGTGCTTGAGACACGAGTTGAGGCGCCGCCTGAGGGCGCGCGCTGGCGGCCTACTGTGCCGAAGAGCTTGACGGCGTTGAGCGGTCTTGAGGGTCAGCAGGACAAGCTCATCAGCGTGGTGGCTCATCAGCTGCTCTTCTATGTGCCGAGTGCAAGCTCAGGCGAGAAAATTCAGTTGCTCGGCTACACGAGCGACCTTGTGAGCGCAAGCAATAGCTAAGGGGAACGGGCAGAATGTCACAGCAGATTCCAGAACGTTTGAGTGGCGGCGCGGTCGATCTGAGCCATCTCGCTTCGCGCGGCGCGCAGCAGCCGGGAGCCCAGCAGGGCGCACCCGGAGGCGGTCAGACCGTCGACGTGCCCGCAGCAGTGTTTGACGTCACCGATCAGAGTTTCGAGCAGGCTGCTCAGCTTTCAGGTGTCGTGCCTGTGGTGCTCATGCTCGGCATCAACGGTGACGCAGACTGCGATGCGCTGGCTCCTGTGCTTGAGCAAGAGGTGCGCGGGCTCAACGGGCAGATGGTGCTCGGATTCATTGACGTCTCGACGAGTCCTGGACTTGCCGGGGCGTTCCAGGCGCAAGCTGTGCCGACGGTCGTGGCGCTCGTTGCTGGGCGTCCAGTGCCGCTGTTTCAGGGGGCTGCCGCGCAAGAGCAGATCCGCGAGCTGTTCGGTCAACTTCTGCAACTTGCCGCCCAGCAGGGTGTCGCTGGTCGCGTGAGTGCACCCGATCTGGGGGAGGCCAGTGCGGTGCCGAGTGAGCCTCCGGTGAATCCGGCGCACGCTGAGGCGCTCGAAGCGATCGAACGCGGTGACTTTGCGGCCGCGGTACAAGCATATGAACATGTGTTGCTGAAAGCGCCCGCGGATCATGAGGCCCGTGCGGCTCTCGTGCAGGTGCGCTTGCTCGACCGTTTGCAGGGCTTCAGTGCGGGAGAGATCCGCGACGCAGCTGCTGCGGCACCGCAGGGTGTCGCCGAGCAGTTGCGGGTCGCTGATCTGGACGTTTCTGGCGGTCACATTGAGGACGCGTTTTTGCGTTTGCTCGAATTGTTCTCTGCGAGTGACGACGCAGATGCGCGCACACAGATTCGTGAGCGAATCCTTGAGCTCTTCGAGGTTGTCGGCCAGGCCGATCCGCGAGTCGCAGCGGCCAGAACCCGCCTCGCAAACCTGCTCTACTGAGCGCGCAGAAACGAGAACCGCAAGTGGCACGAGCGTATCTCGATCACGCAGCGACCTCGCCGATGCCGGAGGTCGTGCTTGACGCGTACCTGTCGGCGCTTCGGCAGTTGGGAAACCCCGCGTCAACGCACGCGCATGGGCAGCTCGCGAGTGAGACACTCGAAGCCGCCAGGCAATCGATCGGAGCCGCGCTTGGTGCCGATCCAGCGATGGTGACGCTCACGGGCGGTGGCACGGAGTCCATCAATCTCGCCCTGAAGGGGCTGTTCTGGGCTGCTCAGCGCCAGAAGGGGGCAGCTGCGGCTTCGCTCGGCACCACCCCGAAACCGGTCATCTTGATCGCAGCTGGCGAGCACCACGCAACCATTGAGGCGGCGGAATGGCTGCGCGATTCGCAGGGCGCTGAGCTTCGGATCCTGCCGATTGACGCGGCGGGCGTATTGCAGCCTCACGTGCTTCGTGACGCGATCGACGAAGCAGGAGCCGAGCGAATTGCCTTGCTCTCGTTCTTGCTCGCAAACAATGAGGTCGGTTCGATTCAACCCGTTCGCGAGCTCGCGGCGATCTCGAACGCGGCGGGCATTCCGGTGCACGTCGACGCGGTCTCGGCACTTGGCCAGGTGCGGATCGACGTTTCTGAGCTCGGTGTGGCGGCTCTCTCGGTGTCGGCACACAAGATTGGTGGTCCGGTCGGAGTTGGCGCGCTTCTCATTTCGCGCACCGCCTCGATCGATCCGCTGCTGCACGGTGGAAGCCAGCAGCGTGCGCGATCCGGTACGCAGAACGTGGCGGGTGCGGTCGCGTTCGCGGCAGCGTTGGCACACGCCTACGGTGACTCTGATGATGCGTTTGCGACGAGGATCGCCCGGCTTCGTGGGCTGCGCGACCGCTTAATCGCAGGTGTGCGCGAGGCGGTGCCGAGCGCCGTGCTGCGCGGGGCAGCTCCGGGGGAGTCGCCCGAGGATTCGCGCTTGGCCGGAAGCGCGCACTTCACGTTTCCCGGCTGCCAGGGTGATTCGCTCGTGTTTCTCCTTGATGCCGCGGGCGTCTCAGCGTCGGTAGGTTCTGCGTGTCGTGCGGGGGTCGCTGAGGTGTCGCATGTGTTGCTTGCGATGGGTCTCTCAGAGCAGGAGGCAATCGGTTCGTTGCGGTTCACGCTTTCTGCCGATACGAGCGAGGCTGAGATTGATGCGCTTCTGGCGGCGCTTCCTGATGCGGTGCACCGTGCCAGAATTGCTGGACTGGCGTAGACTATTCCGATGAAGATTTTGGCAGCGATGAGCGGAGGCGTTGATAGCGCCGTGGCTGCAGCGCGTGCCGTCGAAGCCGGACACGAGGTGGTCGGCGTGCATCTGGCACTCAGCCGGATGCCGGGAACACTTCGCACCGGATCACGCGGCTGCTGCACGATTGAAGACTCGATGGATGCCCGACGGGTGGCGGGATTGCTCGATATTCCCTTCTATGTGTGGGATTTCAGCGAGCGTTTCAAAGAAGACGTCGTAGACGATTTCATTTCGGAATACGCTGCGGGGCGCACCCCGAATCCCTGCTTGCGCTGCAACGAAAAGATCAAGTTCGCGGCTCTGCTCGATAAGGCGATCGCGCTTGGCTTTGATGCGGTCGCCACCGGGCACTACGCCACCGTGATTGAGACGCCGAACGGTCGTGAGTTGCATCGCGCGAGCGCCTGGGCGAAAGATCAGTCGTATGTGCTTGGGGTGCTCACCGCGGATCAACTGGCGCACTGCTATTTTCCGCTCGGTGATACTCCTTCCAAGGATCTGATCCGCGCTGAGGCAGCTGAGCGTGGCATTCAGGTTGCCCAGAAGCCCGATAGCCACGACATCTGCTTTATTCCTGACGGTGACACCCGTGGCTGGCTCGACGAACGTCTTGACCGCGTGCCGGGGGAGATTGTCGATGAGTCTGGCAAGGTGCTCGGTGAGCATGACGGGGCGCTCGGCTATACGGTGGGGCAGCGTCGCGGCCTCGCGATTGGGCACCCGGCTGATGACGGAAAGCCCAGATATGTACTTTCGATTCGTCCGGTGTCGAACCAGGTGGTTGTGGGGCCGAAGGATCAGCTGGCAATTTCACGCATCGCGGGTGGCCGATACAGCTTGACTGGTGAACCCGGCTTCGACTTGGCCGAGACGTTCACCTGCGAAGTGCAGATTCGTGCACACGCCGATCCTGTTCCTGCGACGGCAACGCTGCGGGCGATCCTCGACGAAGAACGCACCGAGTTGCATCGTGCCGAGGCCAGCCATGAAATCGTGGTTGATATTGACCTGAAACACGCCGAACCGCTGATTGGTGTTGCGCCGGGGCAGAGTGCCGTGCTCTATATCGGAACCCGTGTGCTCGGCCAGTTCACTATTGATCGGGCCGTGCCGCATTCAGACGATGCAGGCGTGAATGTCGGTGGTGAAGTTCTAGAATCAGTGGTGTGAACGAGAACGCGACACACCCTCCCCAAGACTTCGACGCGGCCCGTGCCGAGGCAGCTCTTCTTGCCGAAGAGATTGAGCGATTTCGCCTGGCGTATCACTCACAGGGTGTGAGTCTTGTCTCAGACGCTGAATACGATGAGAAGTTTCATCGGCTTGAAGCGATTGAGCGCGAGTTTCCTGCGCTGGCCGGGCAAGACAGCCCGACTCGTGAAGTTGGTGCCGCAGTGGTGTCGGCGGGCTTTCCTGAGCACGAGCACGCTGAACGTATGCTCAGCCTCGACAATGTGTTCAGCCTTGAAGAGCTTTCCGACTGGATGTCGAAAACTCAGGCCGCGGCCGGGCGCAAGGTTCGCTGGCTGAGCGAATTGAAGATCGACGGTGTGGCGATCAGCCTGGCGTATCGAAACGGCGCACTTGTCACGGCGACAACTCGCGGTGACGGGCGAGTGGGCGAAGACATTACCGAGAACCTCGACTATCTCACGGCAATTCCTCGGCAATTGCACGGTGAGGGCATCCCAGAGTTCTTTGAAGCCAGGGGAGAGGTCTTTCTGGGGGCAGCAGACTTTGCCGCTCTCAACGAGCGCCAGCATGAACTGCAGCGAGAGTACGAACGTGAACAGCTGGCGAAGGGTGTTGCAGCCGACAAGATCTCGGTGCGCTACCCAGAGTTCGCAAACGCCAGAAATACTGCTGCGGGGAGCCTGCGCCAGCGAGCAGACAAGAAGAGCGATCGTGAGCTTGCACTCATGACCGAGCGTCTCGGTCGCTTGAAACTCTATGTGCATGGGATCGGTGCGTGGCAGCATCCGTCGTTTGGCAACCAGAGCGATGCGTACCGCTTGCTTGATGGGTGGGGGCTTCCCGTCTCACCGCACGCGAAAGTGTTCGACACCACGGAAGAAGTGGCAGACTTCGTTGAGCAGAGCGGGGTCAAACGGCACGACTTCGAACACGAGATCGACGGCATCGTCATCAAGGTTGATGAGTTTGACCTGCATGCTGAACTGGGCGAAACCAGCCGAGCACCGCGCTGGGCAATCGCATATAAATATCCCCCAGAAGAAGTGCACACCAAGTTGCTCGATATTCGCATTGGCATCGGTCGCACGGGCAGGGCAACCCCCTACGCGGTGATGGCTCCCGTCAAGGTCGCTGGGTCGACTGTCAGCCAGGCGACCCTGCACAATCAGCAGGTCGTGAAAGCGAAAGGCGTGCGTATTGGCGACACAGTGGTGCTGCGCAAAGCCGGAGACGTAATTCCTGAGGTGCTCGGAGCGGTCGTAGAGATGCGCGACGGGAGCGAACACGAGTGGCAGATGCCAACCGCCTGCCCCGAGTGCGGTGCCACGCTGCGGTCTATGAAAGAGGGCGACATTGATCTGCGCTGCCCGAATGCGCGATCCTGCCCCGCACAGCTCAGAGGCAGAGTTGAACACATCGGCTCCCGTGGCGCGCTCGACGTTGAAGCGCTCGGTGAAATCACCGCAGCCGCGCTGACCCAGCCAGAGAGTCCGACAGAAGCTCCCTTGACCACCGAAGCTGGGCTTTTTGACCTGCGCCTTGAACAGCTCGTGCCGATCGAGGTCATCGTGCGTGATCCCGAAACGGGAGAGCAAAAAACCGATCCAGAAACCGGTGAATTGGTGCGAAGAGCGCCGTTTCAGCGAGTGGTGCTTACCTACCCGCCAGAGGCAGAAGGGCTCACCCCGGCAGAACGCCGAAAGGCGGGGCTTCGCAAGAACCATCGTGTGCTGTACCCCTCGAAAGACGTCGAGACCCTGCTTGCAGAGCTAGAGAAAGCAAAAACCAAACCGCTGTGGCGCTTGCTCGTCTCGCTCAACATTCGCCATGTCGGGCCGGTCGCTGCTCGGGCGCTCGCCGACTGGTTTGGATCGTTGCAAGCGATTCGTGAGGCCAGCCCAGAAGAACTTGCAGCGGTCGACGGCGTTGGCCCGACAATTGCGAGTGCGCTGAGCGAATGGTTCGAGGCCGATTGGCACCGAGAAATCGTCGACCGCTGGGCTGCCGCCGGAGTGCAGTGGGCGACTCCCGGGCATGCGGGCCCCGGAGCGGCGGTTGCCGCCGGTGGCGTGCTCGAAGGGCTCACCATCGTGGCAACCGGAGCGTTGGACGGCTTCACCCGTGACGGGGCAAAAGAGGCGATTATTCAGGCGGGCGGCAAGGCAGCCTCCAGCGTCTCCAAGAAAACCGACTATGTGGCGGCGGGACCGGGCGCAGGCTCAAAACTCGCAAAGGCCGAAGAGCTCGGGATTCCTGTGCTTGACGCCGCCCAGTTCGCGATCCTTGTCTCTGAAGGCCCAGACGCACTGTGAGCGCCGACGCACTGGTGCGCTCGCAATGGGCGCTCGACCACGATGACCTCACCGAGTATTACGACCACGAGTGGGGCATGCCGGTGTATGACGAGGTTGGGGTGTTTGAGCGGCTCAGCCTTGAAGCATTTCAATCGGGGCTTTCCTGGCTGACGATTCTTCGGAAGCGTGAGAACTTTCGTGCTGCGTTCGCCGGCTTTGATCCTTCCGCGGTCGCGAGCTTTGACGAGGGAGACATTGCACGCCTGCTCGCAGACGCCGGGATCATTCGCAACCGGGCAAAGATCCTCGCGACCATCGGCAACGCTCGTGCCGTGCTTCGGATGCATGAAGCCGATCAACGGCTTGCCGATCTGGTGTGGTCGTTTATGCCTGACATCTCTCCGACGCCCGCGAACGATGGTGAGGTTCCCGCGACCTCGGCAGAATCAATCGCGCTTTCGAAAGCTCTGAAACGTCGCGGGTTCTCCTTCGTCGGACCGACGACCGCATACGCCCTGATGACGGCAATCGGCATTGCTGATGTGCACCTTATGCAAAGCCATCGCCGGGGCTGCTCGGGTCTCTGGCAGCACGGTGGTGCACGCACTCCAGAGGGCGAACGTGTGTCGGCGGCCGCACGCTCTGCGGTCAGCACATCGCACGCGTAGCTGCCGATCCGCGTGGCCGATTCGCTTGACCACTCACGCCACGACTCGCTCGGAGCGGTAGCGGACAATGCCCCGATAAGATGGTGAGGTTCATCCGATCACTCTTGATGGAGCAGCATGTCTGAAACCAGTGGAGCGAACGGCGAGATCACGGTCGACACCGTGGAGCATCTTGCCGATCTGGCCCGAATTGCCCTCACCGCAGACGAGATCACGACCCTGAGCCGTGACCTCGATTCGATTCTGCATCACATCGCGAAGGTGAGCGAGGTGGCAAGCGACGATGTTCCGGCCACCAGCCACCCCCTTCCGATCAACAACGTCACTCGCCCGGACGAGATCGCCGACGTGCTCACCCTCGACGAGGCGCTCGCAAACGCGCCCGAGGTAGCCGACGGCATGTTCCGCGTTTCTTCGATTCTTGGTGAGGAGCAGTAGTGACTACGAATACCCACGAACTGATCAAGCTTACCGCGGCTGAACTCTCTGCAGCGCTGAGCGCGGGAGAAGTTTCGTCTGTCGAAGCAACCCAGGCTCAGCTTGACCGGATCGCCGAAGTTGACGGCGAACTCAACGCCTTCCTTGCGACAGACCCAGAGGCATCACTCGCGGCGGCGCGCAGCATCGATGAGCGTCGAGCCGCTGGCGAAGAACTCGGTGAGCTTGCCGGTGTGCCGCTTGCAATCAAAGACGTGCTTGTTACCACAGACATGCCTTCCACTTCGGGCTCAAAGATTCTTGAGGGCTACATGTCGCCATTTGATGCGACGGTGGTTGCGAAGGCTCGTGCCGCGGGCCTCATCAACATTGGCAAGACCAATATGGATGAGTTCGCGATGGGGTCATCAACCGAGAACTCTGCGTATGGCCCCACTCTCAACCCGTGGGCGCTTGACCGGGTTCCTGGCGGGTCTGGTGGCGGTTCGGCTACGGCAGTAGCCGCCTACGAGGCGCCGCTTGCGCTTGGCAGCGATACGGGTGGCTCTATTCGACAGCCAGCAGCGCTGACGGGAACCGTTGGTGCGAAGCCCACCTATGGCGGTGTGAGCCGTTACGGTGCGATCGCGCTTGCTTCTTCGCTCGATCAGGTTGGCCCTGTGGCGCGCACGGTGCTCGATACTGCGCTGTTGCACGATGTGATCGCCGGTCATGACGCGCATGATTCGACTTCGCTGCGCCATGAGTGGCCTTCGATGGCTGCGGCCGCGCGCGCTGGAGCTGCGGGTGGCAGCCTCAAGGGGTTGCGTGTGGGTGTGGTCAAGCAACTCATGCTTGATGGCGTGCAGCCCGGGGTGAAGGCTCGTTTTGAAGAGTCGCTTGCCTTGCTCACTGCACAGGGTGCCGAGATTGTCGAGATTGATGCTCCGCACTTCGAGTATGCGGTCGCCGCCTACTATCTGATTCTTCCGGCTGAAGCTTCGAGCAACTTGGCAAAGTATGATTCGGTGCGTTTCGGTCTCAGGGTCACCCCTGAGGGGGCGGGCACGGTCGAGAACGTGATGAGCCAGACCCGTGAGGTTGGGTTCGGTGCTGAGGTGAAGCGCCGCATCATTCTTGGCACCTACGCGCTTTCAGCTGGCTACTACGACGCCTACTATGGCAGCGCCCAGAAGGTGCGCACGCTGATCCAGCGTGACTTCGCTGCCGCATTCGCTCAGGTTGATGTGATTGCTTCGCCGACTGCGCCAACGACCGCCTGGAAGCTGGGTAGCCACGGTGTTGATCCGATGCAGGATTACCTGAATGACGCGACGACGATTCCCGCGAACCTCGCAGGTATTCCAGGTCTGAGTCTGCCGATTGGCACCGCAGCCGAAGACGGGCTGCCGGTCGGTCTGCAGCTTTTGGCTCCCGCCTATGAAGATGCGCGGCTTTACCGTGCGGGCGCGGCGATTGAGCAGCTGATCACTGAGCGCGACGGCGCACCGTTTTGGGCTCAGGCTCCCTCCCTTGCAGGCGTTTCAGCAGGAAAGGCGGCGAACTAATGGCGAAGACCAAGTTGATGCCGTTTGAGCAGGCACTCGAACTTTTTGAGCCGGTGATCGGCCTTGAGGTGCACGTTGAGCTCAACACGAAGACCAAGATGTTCAGCTCTGCACCGAATGTGTTCGGCAGCGAACCAAACACCAACCTCACTCCGGTCTGTTTGGGTCTGCCCGGATCGCTTCCCGTGGTGAACGATCAGGCTGTTCGCTATTCGATCAGTTTGGGTTTGGCGCTCGGTTGCGAGATCGCTGAGGTGTCTGGCTTCGCGCGGAAGAACTATTTCTACCCCGATATGGCCAAGAACTACCAGATTTCACAGTTTGACGACCCGATTGCCCATGATGGCTCGGTTGAGATTGAGCTGGCCTCTGGTCGTGTCGTGCATGTGCCGATTGAGCGCGCGCACATGGAAGAAGACGCTGGCAAGCTCAATCACGTCGGTGGATCAACCGGCCGCATTCAGGGTGCAGAGTATTCGCTTGTCGACTACAACCGTGCTGGTGTGCCGCTTGTCGAAATCGTGACGCGCCCGATTTTTGGCGGCGAGGCCGATACACCTGAGATTGCTGCTGCCTATGTTGCGACGATCCGCGAGATTGTGACGGCGCTCGGCATTTCTGATGCGCGTATGGAGCGCGGTAATCTGCGCTGCGATGCCAACGTTTCGCTGCGTCCGCGCGGCAACGAGGACGCGGGGATGAGCGTGCTCGGCACCCGTACCGAGACGAAGAACGTCAACTCCCTGCGTTCGATTGAGCGTGCTGTTCGCTTTGAGATTCAGCGTCAGGCTGCGATCTTGGCTGAGGGCGGATCTATCACTCAAGAGACTCGGCATTGGCACGAAGACACTGGCGAGACTTCGCCTGGTCGTCCAAAGAGCGACGCAGATGACTACCGGTACTTCCCGGAGCCGGATCTTGCGCCCTTGACCCCCTCTCGTGCACTTGTTGAAGAGTTGCGTGCATCGCTGCCGGAGCATCCGACGCTGCGCCGCCGCCGCCTGATGAGTGAGTGGCAGTTCTCTCCGCTTGAGTTCCGCGATGTGGTGAATGCCGGTCTGGTGAATGAGATTGAGGCGACGGTTGCGGCTGGCGTGGCTCCGCAGGCTGCCCGCAAATGGTGGACGGGCGAGATTGCGCGTATCGCGAACGAGCGGGAGGCTGCGCCGGCAGAATTGATCACTCCGGCACAGATTCTCTCTGTGGTGGAGTTGGTTGAGGCGGGCACGCTGAATGACAAGCTTGCGCGTCAGGTGCTGCAGGGTGTCATTGATGGCGAGGGTACTGCGGCTGAGATCGTTGAGGCTCGTGGTCTCGCTATCGTCTCAGATGACGGCCCGCTGATCGAGGCGATTGATGCTGCGCTGGCGCAACAGCCCGATGTGCTTGAGAAGATTCGTGATGGCAAGGTGCAGGCCGCTGGTGCCGTGATCGGTGCCGTGATGAAGGCGATGCGCGGCCAGGCAGATGCTGCTCGTGTGCGCGAACTCGTGTTGGAGCGTGCAGCCCAGTAGCGTATCGGTGACGCTGCTCGGTATGAGTGTGTGACAGCTGGGGCCGATCGGCATCGGCGAGACCGCTCAAGCGCGTTTCTACTTCCTAGCGAAGTAGTCCAGGCGGCGAATCACGTCTTGTGGGGCGGGACGGTGGGCAGAGGCCTGCCGCCCCGCCTTTTGCGTACGCGCGAGGCGTTCGGAGCGCTCCAAACGGTCGAGGCCTGACACTCGGCAAGACTTCGGATGCTGAGCCTGTATGGATGAGCGATTGTCACTTGACTTTCGCACCGATGCGCGAAAGGCTTGTGACATGGGTCAGTCGGTGAAGGATTTCGCTGCGGAGAACGGTATTTCCGTGCAGCGCGTGCGAGAGCTTGCCCGTAAAGGGGCTATCAACGCGTCTTTCGTGGATGGTGCGTGGAGTATTGCTGAGCCGCCTGGACAGAGAACGCCTCGGCGCCGTCGGCCGCTGTCACGCGCTTCTCAGGATGCGCTTATCAGGTTTCTCGATACCAACTCGCTTCGACATGTTCAGGGGCATGCGAAAGATCGCCTGGCAGCAAAACTGCAGGCGCTTCAGCAGTCAGAGAACCCGGCAGCTCTCCTTCGCGAGTATTTTGCTGACCGCACCGATCTTGATGGTGTTGGCGGGATCGCTATGGTTCGAAGCGCCCTGAAAGGAAACGACTCACAGGTGAGGGATGGGCTGTGCGTCACCCCGAAGCGGGTCCTGAACGGGATCGACTCGGTCAGTGACGCGTTGCGAACCCTCCGGAGCATTTCCGGTCTGAGCGCTGAGTCCATATCTACCGGTGCCGGAATTTCAATATCCAGCTACCGCAGATTGGAATCTGGAACAAGCACACCGAACGCCAACCTCATAGCCGCGAAAGCGTTTCATGTCATGGGATACTCTCCAAGTCGAATTCGAACTGGCAGCCATGAAGAGGTGATCGCATGAGTCGTGAAATGCTGCACGCCTGGGTGTGTGGTGAGTATGTCGGCCACTTTGAGCGGGACTTTGAGTTGGACCGCCCGAGGTTTGTCCGAGATTCCAGCTCCAACTCCATCCTCTCCTTCTCAATACGAACTGACTCGGTCGAAGGCGACTTAGCTCCCGGAAGGTACCTCGATAACCTCCTTCCAGACCGCTCGAACGCAAGGGCGCACATACAACAGGCGACCGGAGCTCGATCAGCCAGAAGCTGGGATCTGCTTTCCGCCATTGGCGGAGACCTTCCCGGTGGAATCGTCTTGCATGCACACAAAGGTGGGCCAGCCGAAGAAGAGCCGTTTACGCGCGTGGCTGGTGATGACGTGATTGCGAGCAGAATTGTCGATATCAAAATGGGGGGATCCGGTGTAGGTCCTGCGCCGGGACAAAAACCGCGATTCTCGCTGGCTGGCGCCCAGTCAAAGTTCGCGCTTGCGCAAGCAGGCGATGTGAACTTTTGGTCAGATTCAGCCACCCCATCGACGCACATTCTCAAGCCAGAGAGCCGCGAGCATGATGGTCTTGAACGTGTCGAGGCTGCTACGCTCCAACTCGCGAACTTCGCAGGGGTGAAGGCTCCGAAAGCCATTCAGGCGTCATACTCTGGAGAGAGTTCCTTTCGAATCGATCGTTTCGACCGCAGTACGGATCAAGACGGAATTACCAGTCGAATTCATGCTGAAGACATGTTGCAAGTTCTGGGACTGCACCCATCAGATAAGTACTCGGTGAACGCTGAGGATGTCGCGAGGAAGCTCCGGGAGGTGACTGGTAGCGATGAGTTGGGATTGCAGTTCTATCGGCAGTTCGCCTTCAACGTGTTGATCGGGAACGCTGACGCGCACGCGAAGAACTACACTGTGCTGCACCTCCCAGCAGGCGCGGAGTTGAGCCCGCTGTACGATGCGATCCCGGTGAGCCTGTTTCCCGATTACAGCAGTGACCTGGCTATGCCCGTGGGGTGGAATGACCAGTTCACGCTTGTTACCGCTGACGATTGGATTGAATCGGCACAGCTTTCGGGGCTTGATCCTGATGCGGTCATGGAAATAGTCAGGGATGTGGCTGCAGGGGTATCCGATCATCTGGACTCAACATTGGGTACGGTTGACCACAAACGCGTGAGTGCTGCATCACTGGATCCGATCCGCATGGCGTGTGAGCGACAGGTCGCACCTGCACGAGCGCGCCCTTCGAACTTTTCGGTGTCGAACGTGACCCACTCAGGCCAGGTTGTTCGTCGTGGTGACGTTGAGCTTGCCGAGAGTGGGTGCTCGCCGAAACCAGGTGAGGGAGAAGCCGGACTGACTTCGCGCACTCCGTGACCTCAATGAAGCGCCTCTTGTTGTTGCTGCGGTGAGTGACGCGCCGCCACACCGACCGTTGCGGGGTGATGTGGCGGCGCGAGCTTTGGTGTGCCTACTGCCAGGCGAGCGGCCAGCGGAACCGGTACGTCGGGTCAGCAAGCCCCGGGGCGTCCGTGTTCCAGTCCGGTGGCATGGCGGGAATGTTTGCCCCGACATTCCAAGCAGACAGGTCTTGTGCGAACGCGGTCGCGCTGTAGAACATGCTGCTCATGTTCGTGACGTTTGCCACGTTCCAGCCATCAATGGGTTGGTTGAACGAGTTCGTGTAACTGAACATGTCTCCCATGTCTGTGACGTGTGAGACATCCCAACCCCCGATCGGCGCGTCAAATGCAGTTGCATCCCGGAACATGGCTCCCATGGTTGTGACGTGTGACACATCCCACCCTGAAATATCGCCGTTAAACGAGGACGCGCTGTTGAACATGCCGCTCATGTCAGTGACTGTCTCGGGAGGCTCGGCCACGCTTGTGAGATTCCTGGCGAAGAGGAATGCGTTCGCGATACTTGTGACTCCATTTTCGTCCCAACGTGTCACCGCAATGATTGAACTGTTCGAGCCTTGGATCGAAAAACTCTCCAGCCCGTAGCTGGTGAAACTCCCAGCAATCGTGATCGTGTACTGGCCCTGAGCATAGCTGTGGGTCGGGTTTGCTGAGGTCACCACGGTCGGGGTCGTGCCGTCACCCCAATCCACCGTGACCGTGCCGAGCGTGAGCCCGCTGATCGGGAGGAGCGCGTTCACCGTGCCGCCGTCAGCGGTCGTGTCGTATCTCAGCTGCATGACCACTGGCTGCCACGGTAACGGCCACCGCGCGAAGTTCGCGAGGCTCAAGCCCGGGGCGTTCAGGTTCCAGTTGGATGGTATCGTCGGGAGGTTTGTCGCGACATCCCACGCTGAGAGGTTCTGCGCGAACGCGGTCGCACCCTGGAACATGCCGACCATATTTGTCACATTCGAGACGTTCCAGCCGCCAATGTTCTGATTAAACAGGACGGCCCCGTTAAACATGTTCAGCATATTCGTGACGCTCGACACATTCCATACAGCAATGTTTTGGTTAAACGAGGCTGCTTGGAAGAACATTGCGGTCATGCTCGTGACATGAGAGACATCCCAGCCACCGATCGCACCATTAAACAACGTTGCGCCATAAAACAGGGCTTGCATGTTCGTCACCGTCACGGGCGGTGCAGCCACGGACACGAGATTCTTGGCGCTTCTGAACGCTGCAGTGGAGTTCTCGATGCCGTTTGGCCCCCAGATCGGCACCGAAATAATCGAAGCCTGGGCTGCGGCCTGCGCAGTGTCGGGCATTGAGTCATACCCGTACCGGGTGAAGCTGCCAGTGATCGTGATCGTGTACGTGCCCGCAGCATAGGTGTGAGTCGGGTTCGCAGACACCACGTTCGTGGTTGCGGTCCCGTCACCCCAATCGACCTTGACCGCGCCAAGCGTCAATCCACTGATCGGGAGCACCGCGGCGGTCGTGCCGCCAGTCGCCGCAGTGTTATAGGTGAGCTGCATGACGTTCTGCCACGGCAGAGGCCAGCGCGTGTAGTTCGCGATGCTGAGACCTGGCGCGTTCGTGTTCCATCCCGTCGGCATTGTCGGAATGTTCGTCGCGACATCCCACGCCGAGAGGTTTTGCGCGAACGCGGTCGCGCCAGTGAACATGTTGGCCATGACTGTCACGTTTGCAACATTCCAGCCGCCAATATTTTGGTTGAATGAGGATGCCAGATAGAACATGCCGTTCATAGTGGTCACGTTTGACACGTTCCAGCCCGTCACATTCCCATTAAACGAGGTCGCATCCCGGAACATGCGGTCCATGTTCGTCACATTTGACACGTTCCAGCCGCTCAGATTCTGGTTGAACGAGGTAGCCTGCTGGAACATGCTGGTCATGTTCGCCACGGTGGTCGGTGGTGCTGCCACGCTCGTCAGATTTGAAGCCAGATAGAAGGCAAACTCTGCGCTCGTAACTCCGTTCGGCCCCCACACCGGGATTGCTGTGACCGACCTATTCGACAATTGTACTGTCGGGCTGCTTGACCCGTAGGTGGTGAACCTGCCGGTAATCGTGATCGTGTACGTGCCCGCCGCATAGGTGTGAGTCGGGTTCGCGGATACCACGTTCGTGGGTGTGGTCCCGTCGCCCCAGTCAACTGTGACCGCTCCCAGGGTGAGTCCACTGATCGGGAGGACTGCATTCACCGTGCCGCCTGTCGTGGCAGTGTTGTAAGTGAGCTGCATCACGTTCTGCCACGGCAGCGGCCAGCGGGTGTAGTTCGCGATGGTGAGACCAGGGGCGCTCGTGTTCCATCCCGTCGGCATGGTGGGAAGGTTCGTGCCGACATCCCACGCGGAGAGGCTCTGTGCGAACGCGGTCGCACTGTTGAACATGTAGTCCATGTTTGTCACGTTCGAGACGTCCCAGCCGTCAATGGCCCGGTTGAACGCGGTGGCACCGTAGAACATGTAGCTCATGTTTGTGACGTTCGATACGTTCCAGCCGGTGATGTCACCATTAAATGCGGACGCACCTCGGAACATTTGATACATGTTCGTCACCGTGACGGGTGGTGCTGCCACATCCGTCAGATTTGATGCCGTGTAGAAGGCAAAGCTGGCATTGGTGACCCCGTTTGCGCCCCACACCGGCACCGATGTGATCGACTTATTCGATGCTGCCGCGGCGGTTGACCCGTAGGTGGTGAACTTTCCGCTGATCGTGATCGTGTAGGTGCCCGCCGCGTAGGTGTGGGTCGGGTTCGCGGACACCACGTTTGTTGGGGTGGTCCCGTCACCCCAATCGACCGTGACGGGCCCCAAGGTGAGCCCGCTGATCGGGAGGACCGCGGCGGTCGTACCGCCGGGGGCTTGCGTGTCAAAGGTGATCTGCATGAAGTCCTGCCACGGCAACGGCCACCGAGCATAGTTCGCGAAACTCAAGCCTGGCGCGTTCGCATTCCATTCGAACGGCATGTCTGGAAGGCGCGGCTCCACGTTCCATGCCGAGAGATCTTGCGCGAACGCGGTCGCGCCAGCAAACATGCGGGTCATGTTCGTGACGTGTGACACGTCCCAACCACCAATGTCACTCGTGAACGAGCTTGCCCCGTCAAACATGGATTCCATGTCAGTCACCTGTGACACATCCCACTCGGAGAGATCACCAGTGAACGCTGACGCTCCGGTGAACATGAACCACATGCTCGTCACGTGGGAGACATCCCATGCAGACAGGTCACCGTTGAACGATGAAGCCGCACCAAACATGACTCCCATGTTCGTGACATGCGACACGTCCCACCCGGATACGTCACCAGTAAACGAAGTTGCTTCGTTGAACATGCTGAACATGTTCGTCACCGTGGCAGGGGGTGCTGCCACCGCGGTGAGATTCGATGCGTGAAGAAACCCGTAGCTCAGGTTGGTGACCCCGTTCGCTCCCCACACTGGTACTGACGTGATCGACCGGTTCGATGCAGACACCGGGATGCTGCTTGACCCGTACTGGGTGAAACTCCCAGAGATCGTGATCGTGTACTCGCCCGCAGCATACGTGTGGGTCGGGTTCGCCGACACCACCACCGTCGGGGTCGTCCCGTCACCCCAATCGACCGTGACCGGCCCCAAGGTGAGCCCACCGACCGGAAGCACCGCGTTCACCGTGCCACCGGGTACACCCGTGTTGTAAACGAGCTGCATGATCGGTGCATACAGGTGAATGTCTTGCAGAGGGACCGTGAGTGGGGTGAGGGTGTCTGTCCAGCCCTTCCCGCTCTGGAGCGTGAGAGCCGCATGCGCAAGATCGATGACCTCGCCCGAGAACACTGCGTCAGGGGTCGAGGTGATCGTGATC
>WPCJ01028384.1_pt1 | contig 86273 bp, 83 predicted proteins | sample 5399831 | NCBI WGS metagenome assembly WPCJ01 (sample SAMN12869470, study PRJNA574797) | sludge metagenome | isolation source: wastewater treatment of pH10 | place: China:Beijing | collected 2019-05-20
AAGCCGCCGTCAAATCGGTCGTCCGCTCCGTCGGCAGCTCGCTCGGCAGGGCCATCGTGCGTGGCATCCTCGGCAGCATGACCAAGAAATAGGCCGCGCAGGAAGTGTATTCCGGCGGATGGATCAGGCCGCCATCAGCCCGCTCGTGACGAGGATCGGCGCCTTGCCCGGCACCCGGTCGTAAAGGTCGATGATGTCCTGGTTCATCAGGCGCACGCAGCCTGAGGACACCGACTTGCCGATGGAGTTCCATTCCGGCGAGCCGTGCAGCCGGTACAGCGTGTCCTCGCCGTTCTGGAAGATATAGAGCGCCCGCGCGCCGAGCGGATTGTCGAGCCCAGGCGGCATGCCGCCATTGTCCGCGCTGTATTTCTCGAGCTCGGGCTGGCGCCCGATCATCTCGGCGGGCGGTGTCCATTTCGGCCATTTCTGCTTCCACTGGACATTGGCGCGACCGGCCCATTCGAACCCGGCACGCCCGAGGCCGACGCCATAGCGCATAGCCTGCCCGTCGCCGAGCACGAGATAGAGGAAGTGCTGCGAGGTATCGACGACGATCGTGCCGGCGCGCTCGCCCGTCGGGTCGGGAACGACCTGCCTGAGATAGCGCTGGTCCATCCGCTGGATCGGCACGGCGGGAATGTCGTAGCCCTCGTCGTAGAGCGGCCCGTACATCGTGACATAGCTGCCATAGGCCGAGTTCACGTCGTCCGGAGGCACGGGTTGGGCATAGCCCGGCCCGGTGTTGGTCGTCGCGCAAGCGGAAAGTGTGAAGCTGGCCGCGCCCATCGCTGCCAGACCGAGAAAATTCCGGCGATTCAAAGGGCCGCCGGCCCGAAGTTGCTCAGACATTCTTGTTATTGCTCTTCTTTACTGCTCGGATCGCCGAGGGCGGTCACATCTCATTAAGTGGCGAGGCCGATAGACGGTTCCAATCGGGCCTTAGCTTGGGCAAAGAAAGGCGAAGATGTGACCGCGCGGCCCTGTTGCCATTCTGCAACGCGTCCGCCTGCCGCAATGGCGGCCGGGTGTGATCAGCTGGTGTTGACGCAGCGCGCTTAAATGATGTCAGTAGCTGGAAGGTGAGAACGGATGGAGGGGTCGATGAACCCGGATCGCAAGCTGGCCGCGCAAGCCCAGTCCACCACGTGGACCTTTGTCGAAGGTGACTGGTACGAGGGCAACGTCCCGGTGGTTGGGCCGCGCAGCCATGTCATGTGGCTGGCTTCGAGCGTCTTCGACGGCGCGAGATGGTTCGAGGGCGTCGCGCCCGATCTCGACCTGCATGCCCGGCGGGTGAACGCGTCTGCGATCGGGTTGGGGCTGAAGCCGACCATGACGGCCGAGGAGATCGTCGGCCTGACATGGGAGGGGCTCAAGCGCTTTGACGGCAAGACGGCGGTGTATATCCGCCCGATGTACTGGGCCGAGCATGGCGGCTACATGGGCGTGCCGGCCGATCCCGCCTCGACGCGCTTCTGTCTGTGTCTCTACGAGTCGCCCATGATCCCCTCGACGGGCTTCTCGATCACGGTGTCGCCCTTCCGCCGCCCGACCATGGAGACGATGCCGACCAACGCCAAGGCCGGCTGTCTCTATCCCAACAATGCCCGCGCCATCCTGGAGGCGCGCATGCGCGGCTTCGACAACGCGCTGGTGCTCGACATGCTGGGCAACGTCGCCGAAACCGGCCTGTCCAACATCTTCCTCGTCAAGGACGGCCATGTGATGACCCCGGCGCCCAACGGTACCTTCCTGTCCGGCATAACGCGCGCGCGCACCATTTCGCTGCTTGCGGACCAGGGCATGCGTACCACCGAGAAAGTTCTCAGCGTCCGCGAATTCCTCGAGGCGGACGAGATATTCTCGACAGGGAACCACTCGAAGATCGTGCCCGTTATCCGCATCGAGGACCGCGATCTGCAGCCCGGCCCTGTAGGCAAGAAGGCGAGGGAGCTTTATTGGGAATGGGCCCGTTCGACGCCGGTGGGCTAGTTTATTGGCCCAAGTATCGGCCTAGTGCTTTGGATGGAATGAATGTAATCCATTGACGCGTCCGGACGCCGCTATGCGGTGCCGCACACGATTTTTGAAGCGCCCGGCGAAACGCACCGGGCGGTAATGAAGAGGAGTACGACCATGGCTTTTGAACTGCCCGAATTGCCTTACGACTACGAGGCGCTGCAGCCCTTCATGTCCAAGGAGACGCTGGAGTATCACCACGACAAGCATCACAAGGCCTATGTCGACAACGGCAACAAGCTGGCGGCGGAAGCCGGCATGGACGGCAAGTCGGTCGAGGAGGTCGTGGTTGCCTCCTTCGGCAAGAACCCGGGCCTCTTCAACAACGCGGCCCAGCACTACAACCACATCCATTTCTGGAAGTGGATGAAGAAGGGCGGCGGCGGCAAGAGCCTGCCCGGCGCTCTGCAGAAGGCCGTGGACAGCGACCTGGGCGGCTATGACAAGTTCCGTGCCGACTTCATCAACGCCGGCGCCACGCAGTTCGGCTCGGGCTGGGCCTGGGTGTCCGTAAAGGACGGCAAGCTCGAAATCACCAAGACGCCGAACGGCGAGAATCCGCTGGTTCACGGTGGCAAGCCGATCCTCGGCGTCGACGTGTGGGAGCACTCCTATTACATCGACTACCGCAACGCCCGCCCGAAATATCTCGAGGCCTTCGTCGACAGCCTGATCAATTGGGATCACGTCCTGGAAATGTACGAGGCAGCCAAGGGCTGAAATAAAAAAGCCCCGCTTCGGCGGGGCTTTTCATTGGTCGGCAAAGTCACGAAAGCGTGAAAGCGAGGTTGCATTTTTGTCGCCGCTTTTCAGCTAGCGTCGCGGATTGTCTGATTTGGCTCAAGCTCAAGACCCAGGTTTTCACCCAGGAGAGACATATGAGAAAGCTTATAGTCGCCATCTCGCTTCTGGCGCTCGGAGCATCGGCATCCTTCGCCGGCCCGGCTGCCGACCGCGAAGCCTTGATGAAGGCAAACGGAGCGGCAATGGGTGGGCTCAGCGCTTTCGTCAAGGGCGAGAAGCCGTTCGACGCTGCCGAGGCGCTCGCGCTTCTGACCAGGCTCAACGAAGACGCGCAAAAGCTCGATTCGCCTGCCCTGTGGCCCGAGGAACCGGCCGGCACCACCGAGGCGGGGCCGAAGATCTGGACGGAGCCCGATGCCTTCAAGGCCGCGCTCGAGAAGTTCAAGGCCGACACGGCGTCGGCCGTCGCGGCGGCGCCGGCCGATATCGATGCGCTGAAAGCCCAGCTCGGCGCGGTCGGCTCGAACTGCTCCTCCTGCCATCAGTCCTTCCGCATAAAGAAGGGCTGATCGCTGGCTCTCCTGAGGAAACTCGCGCTTGCCGCGCTGGTGTTTGGCGGCATCGGCGCGGCCGGTTTCTGGCTTCTTACCGAACCCAAGCGGCTTGACGAAGCGACGGTCGCCGCGCTCGGCGTGGGCGATGCCGGGCGCGGTGAGCGCATCTTCTGGGCCGGCGGTTGCGCGTCCTGCCATGCCCGGCCGGGAGCCGAGGGCGACGCCTTGCTGGAACTTGCCGGCGGGCTGGCGATGGTCACGCCCTTCGGTACTTTCATTCCGCCGAATATCTCGCCGGACCCCGATGACGGGATAGGCAAGTGGTCACTCGGGGATTTCGCCAATGCCATGATGCGTGGCGTCGCGCCTGACGGCAGCCATCTCTATCCGGCCTTTCCCTACACCTCCTACGCGCGCATGCAGCCAGCGGACGTCGCCGATCTCCATGCCTACATGCAGACGCTGCCGGCCGTGTCGGGCAAGGCACCGGCGCACCAATTGTCGTTCCCGTTCAACCTGCGGCGCGGACTGGGCCTGTGGAAGCTCGTGAACTTCGGCGATGGGCCTGTCATCGCGCTTGCCGCGGATGCGCCCGAGCGGGTGGCGCTCGGCCGCTACCTTGTCGAGGGACCGGGCCATTGCGGCGAATGCCACACGCCCCGCAACGTCACCGGCGGCTCGGACACGTCGCGATGGCTGTCCGGCGCGGTCGCGGCCGAAGGCGAGGGCGTGGTGCCCAACATCACGCCGCACGAGAGCGGCATCGGTTTATGGTCGGCCGGCGACATCGCGAACTATCTTGAGACCGGCTTCACGCCCGACTATGATTCGGTCGGCGGGTCGATGGTCGCGGTCCAGCGCAACATGGCGCGACTGCGAGCGGAAGACCGCGATGCCATCGCGGCCTATCTCAAGGCGATTCCGCCGCATCCCAACGGTTACCCGGCGCGCAAGTAGGCTCAGACGGAGGCCGGGCGATCGGCCTTGCCCGCGACCTTCAGCGCAAAAGCATAGACATGGGCGATCTCCTCCAGCCGCGAGAAGCGACCGGACGCGCCGGCATGGCCTGAATCCATGTTGATCTTGAAGAGGGCGGGATTGCCGCCGGTGCTGTGCGCTCTCAGCCGCGCGATCCATTTCGCTGCCTCCCAATAGGTCACGCGCGGATCGGTCAGCCCGGCGACCGCCAGAATCGGCGGATAGTCGAGCGCGGCCACGTTGTCGTAAGGCGAATAGGCGGCGATGGTCCGGTAATCCTTCTCCGACGCCAGCGGATTTCCCCATTCTGGCCATTCGGGTGGCGTCAGCGGCAGCGTATCGTCGAGCATGGTGGTCAGCACGTCGACGAAGGGGACCTCCGCGATGATGCCGCCGAAGGATTCGGGTGACATGTTGGCGACAGCGCCCATCAGCATGCCGCCGGCCGAGCCGCCCTGCGCGACGATGAGGTGGTGCGCGGTGTAGCCCGCGGAGACGAGATGGGCCGAGGCGGCGATGAAGTCGTGGAAGGTGTTCTGCTTCTTCTCGCGCTTGCCGTCCTCGTACCAGGAAAAGCCCTTGTCCTTGCCGCCGCGCACATGGGCGATGGCATAGACGAAGCCGCGGTCGACGAGCGAGAGGATGTTCGTGTTGAACGCCGCCGGAATGGATATTCCGTAGGAGCCGTAGCCGTAGAGCAGCGTTGGCGCCGTCCCGTCGAGCGGCGTGTCGCGATGATGGATCAGCGAGACCGGAACCAGTTCCCCGTCATGCGACGTGGCCATCAGGCGGCGTGTCACATAATGGTCCGGATCGTGGCCTGAGGGAACCTCCTGGGTCTTGAGCAGAACGCGCTCGCGCTTGCGCATGTCGTAGTCGAACACCTGCGCCGGCGTCGTCATCGAGGAATAGGAGAAGCGGACGATGTCGGTATCGTATTCATAGGAGCCGAGCAGGCTCAGAGAATAGGCTTCCTCCTCGAAGGCGATCATGTGTTCCTCACCGGTCGACCGGTCGCGTACCACGATGCGGGGCAGACCATCCTTGCGCTCCAACCGCACGAGGAAATCGCGGAAGGACAGCAGGGACAGGATGAGCCTTCCGGGCTCGTGCGGCACGAGGTCCGTCCAGTTTTCCCGTGTCGGATCGGCGATCGGCGCGGTGACGATCTTGAAATCCTTTGCGCCATCGGCGTTGGTCAGGATGAAGAAAACGTCGCCGCCTTCCTCCAGATCATATTGCAGTCCTGTCTCGCGCGCAGCGACCAGTTGCGGCTTCGCGGTCGGGTCGCTGGTTCGCAGCAGGCTGAATTCGGACGTTTCGTGGTCGTTGATCGACAGGAATATCCATTCATTGTCGCGCGACCCGCTGACTCCCATGAAGAGACCGGGATCGAGCTCCTCGTAGACGAGAATGTCCTCGGATACGTCCGTGCCGAGCCGGTGGAAGAACAGCTTGGAGGGACGATGGTTTTCGTCCACGCGGGTGTAGAGAAAGCCGTCATTGCCGGCGTTCCAAACGCCTCCGCCGCTCGTATCGGGTACGATGTCGTCGAGATCCGCCCCCGAGGCGACGTCGCGCACGCGCAGGGTGAAGAACTCAGAGCCCTTGTCGTCGAACGACCACAGGAGGCGGCGGTGGTCACTGGTGTGGTCGATACCGCCGATACGGAAATAGGGCTTGCCGTCCGCTTCCGCATCGCCGTCGAGAATGATCTCCTGGGCGCCGCCGTCGCGCGGAGTGCGGAAGAAGCGCGGCTGCTGGCCGCCGATCCTGAACGAGGAGCCGTAGGCAAATGGGCCGTCCTTCGTGGGAACCGAGGAATCGTCTTCCTTGATGCGGCCCTTCATCTCCTCGAACAGGTTCTTGCGAAGCTCGGCCTCTTCCGCCAGCATGGCCGCCTGGTAGGCGTTTTCCGCCTCGAGATGAGTGCGGATCGCCGGATCGAGGACGGATGCATCCTTGAACACCTCCTGCCAGTTGTCGGCGCGCAGCCAGGCGAACTCGTCTGTGCGCGCAATCGCGTGGTGCGTATCCTGGACGGGCCGCTCCTCAGTCGTGGGGGCCGCGATTGAGGGAAACCTGGAGTTGATGGTCATTGCTTCTCGCTGGGAAAATTCTTGAATGGCGAATGAACACGCCGATCAGTGCCGGTTCAAGGATAGATACGCATGTTAACGGGCAAATGCATCGGGCAGGATAAAGGAAGCCGAGATGAATTTCCTTTCGAAAGTCGCATCGTCAATTGGAGTGCTGGCCGTCGCCCTCGTCGCAAGTCAGGTCCAAGCGGCGACCTTCGCCGCCTGGCAGATCAAGGGCGTGCCGTTCGGCGACACTCTCAATGTGCGCAAGTATCCGTCAAGCAACTCGCAGAAGCAGTCGGCCTATCCCAACGGAACGGTCCTCCAGATGACCGGAAAATGCACGGACGGGGTCGATCTCCATGCCATCGCCCAGCAGCCCAGGTGGAAGCAGGCGCAGATCGTACGTTATCGCTGGTGCCAAGTCTGGCACGATCCCGCGCACAACGGCAAATATGTCGCCGGCTGGGTGTATGGCCGGTATATCGTTCCCTATTGACCGTGTTGTCAGGAAGCCTTGGCGGCCGAGGCGGTAGTTCTCCAATCCTTGTCTTGAAGTGCTGCGTCGTCCAAAGTTGCGACCGGAATCGTTCCGATGGCGTCATGTCGCGATCGAACGCATGGGCTTGTTCAAAGTGAACCGGACTGCACGGTCATGATAAGCCCTTTCGGTTTCTAGAATTATCCCGTTTTAAAACGAAACAATATCGGATGACCGGCCCTGCCTGCGATTTTCTTGCGGGTGTTCATTTTGCTTTACGCAAACCCGAAGGATTCGCTGGTCTGAATTTTTTGGGAACTTGGGAACCATATGCGCCTGTCAGAGGTTATCTCAGCTGCGTATAAGAACATAAGACCCGCTTTTGTGAGAATATCGTCTTCAGACGCTAAAGAATTTGGCGAATGATTATTGAAATCCGATAAAATGAAGGATACGGAGGAAAAGGGGCGGTGGATAACAATATTCGTCAATTGTGAATTGACGTGGACAGCTTGGCGTTTCATATAGCCGAAATGCCTGGATGGTTCGCGCCGCAAGGCGACGGCTCTCAGTCAAATAGGCTCGCAGTCAAGCAGACAGGGCTTTCGAAGTTAGGGTCTGAAGTATGGAAATTGACAATTTGCCCTCCAGGAATCAGGAGATGCTGATCGAGCTAACGGCGGACGTCGTCGCAGCTTACGTCAGCAATAATCCCGTGCCGGCCGGAGAATTACCCAACCTGATCGCGGAAGTTCATTCGGCGCTGGGAAAAGTAGGCGGAGCGCCCGGAGCTGCCGCTGTCGAAAAGCAGAAGCCGGCAGTGAACCCGAAGCGTTCTGTGCATGACGATTACATCGTGTGCCTGGAGGACGGCAAGAAATTCAAATCTCTCCGTCGCCATATCATGACCCATTACGGGCTGACGCCCGACCAATACAGGGAAAAGTGGGGCCTTGACGCTAGCTATCCCATGGTCGCCCCGAATTACGCCGCTGCGCGCTCGCAACTGGCGAAGAAGATGGGCCTTGGGCGCAAGCGCAAGCCCGTCAAAAGCCCGAGTGCCGGCAAGGCCAAATAGTTCTACAGTCTGCAAAAAGGCCGGGCATTGCGCGGCCTTTTTCATGCGCCCTTTCCCGCAGGCGCTTCTTATTCTGAAAACACCTCCGCATCTGAGCGGTCGAGCATCAGCAGCCGGTCGAGAGCCTGCTTCAGCGCTATATGGCGATTGAGATCGTAGCTCCAGTGCTTGCGTGCACCGCGCAGGCGCTCCCGCTCGATCATGCGGCGTAGCCGCAGGACAAAGCCCGCCCGCGCGGTCGGCATGGCCGACATGGCTTCCGAAAGATCGAAATGACAGGCGATCTGCAACGCCGCGGTCTGCCGCGCGGCGGCTGCCCTTCTTTTCTTGTCGTCTAGGAATGCCTGGATTTCCCGCCGGAGTCCGCTCATACGCTACTGGTCCCGTTATAGATGGCCGGACTATCGGCGACGAACGCACAAGGGGGATCGAAATCCTCGAAATAGGTTTTCGTGAATCGAAAAACACTGCCAAATCAAGCGGTTGGGAAATTCCTGCCTGAATAGACGTTCTCTATTTGTCCACTCGCCTTCTTGTGTCTAGTATAAGGATTTTATTCCTAAAACGCGGAGAGGCAGTGTCCATGCGGTCTACATCCAACAAGAAAGTTGCCGAGCGGGATGACGATGCGCGCCCATGGAGGATTGCTTCGGGTATTGCATTCACATCCGGACTGCTTTCGAAGGAAGAGATCGCGCTGGAACTGTGCGAGGCGATGATCGACATCTCGGCAGCCCTCTTCAACGTCTCGAGCAAGGAGATGCGCAAGCCCGGACGCTCCACGCTCGATGTCGCGCGGGTAAGGCAGATCGCCATGTACATATGTCATGTCGTGCTGAGGCTGAGCATGATCGACATCGGCAAGGCGTTTGGCCGCGACCGCACGACGGTGATCCATGCCTGCCATCTCATCGAGGATTTGCGCGACGACGAGGATTTCGACCGCATAATCTCCATGGCCGAACGCGTGGCGGTCGCGGCATTCGGCAACCGGGCCGAAACCTGATGAAGGATGCTGCACGGGACAATGAGGGACGGGCGCGGCTCCTGCGGTTTCTGTCCAAGGGGCCGGCGACAGTCGCCGAGGCGACGCGTCCAGGCCGCCTTCTAGTTAGCGCGGGGGAGCGCGGGACGATCGAAGTGGAGCGCGGGTTGCTTGCGGCCCTTGCGAGCGAGGGCCTGCTCACGCAAAGGGAAGGACATCTGATGCTGGCCCCTGAGCGGGAAATCGCCCTGCCGGACAATCACCGCGACATAGAAGTGGTGACGCTGAAGACCGGCAACGAGATCGCGACGGTGGCGGTCAACCTGTCCGAATCGCCGCTTGGCCAACTCATGCGCCGGAAGGGCAGGGACGGGGCCGCATTCCTGACCGCCAGGGAATTCCAGGCAGGAGAGCGGCTGCGTTCGGACTATACGCGCGGGCAGATCATGCCCCGGCTGGGCGCGAACTGGGTCGCGAGCGTGTCGTCGGGCCGGCGTGACGGCGCCATGGCAGAACTGAACGATGCCGCGCTCGCCGCCCGGATACGCGTGGAAAAGGCGATACGGGCGGTTGGCCCGGAGCTGTCGGGCGTACTGATCGACGTCTGTTGCTTCCTCAAGGGCATGGAGACGGTGGAGATCGAGCGCGGCTGGCCTGTGCGCTCGGCGAAAATCGTGCTGAAAACCGCACTCGGCGTGCTGTCACGCCACTACTATCCTGAAGGCGACGGACGAGCGCGGCAGATGTTCCACTGGGGCTCGCAGGACTACCGGCCCTCAATCACTTGATGCGGGAGCAGGGGCAGGGAAGGCGGTGTCAGGCGGTCTGCCTCAGGGCATCTTCGGCGTCGCGCTTGATGCGCCTGACCATGGAGCGAAGCCCGTTGGCGCGCTGCGGCGACAGATGCTCGTCCAGCCCCAGCTCCCGCAAGACGGCTTCGGCGTCCTCGGCCAGGATTTCGCTGGCGCGCCTGCCGGAAAAAAGCGCGAGCATGATGGCGACCAGGCCGCGCACGATATGTGCGTCCGAATCGCCCTGGAAGCGGATGACGGGGTCCGGCCCGTCGCCGACGTCCGTGGTCAGCCAGACCTGGCTCACGCAGCCCTGGACCTTGTGGACGTCCGTCCTCGCTGTATCCGGGAAGGGCGGCAGCGCGGCGCCGAGATCGATGACATAGCGGTAGCGGTCTTCCCACTCGTCGAGGAAGGCAAAGTCGTCGCGGATCGCCTGAATGCTGTCGGCCATGGGCCGGATATAGTCGCCGAGCGTCCTGAGGTCACGGAAAAAAGCGCATCCGCTGGTTCAGGGCGTAGTATCCGCGCGCACCGGCTTCACGCTGCTCGTGGCCACGCCGTCACTGGCGATCAGGGCCTCTATATCGTCGCCGGAGATCTTCGCCGATTCCGGGGTGTCGGTCTGCTCGAGCATCTCATAAGCGATGCGAGCGCTTTCCTTGGCGCGCACACCGATGGTCTGCATGGCGGCCTTGCCGACCTCGCAGACGTCAGGCTTGCGCTCGCAGATGCCGCTCAGATCGTCGACGGCCGCGCGCGCGGCAAAGAATGCCTGGATCGGGTTGACGCCGGGCGAGCCGTCGCCGCCCAGCGGCAGCACGAGCAGCACCAGGGAGAACCAGAATGCCATTCGGATCAGGAAGCCCATTGCAAGCCTTTCGCCCGACGCGCGCTGACGCTGCATGCCGGATCTCATTGAATGGCGCCAATGTGCCACAACCAGCCGAAGGACGGCTTTCCCCGAAGGATAACATTCGAAGCAAATTCGATTCAAATTTTAGCGATTCGGGTTTTCATCGATTGAGCATCGAATGCCGCACGTTACGTAAAGCGCGGATTCACCGGTCAAACCTTTGATTTCATTGGGTTTTGAAGGCTTCTGCCGCGCCGTCCGCCAGTGCCGGGGCGGCAAGGCTTCGTTTACCATAAGACCAATCGTTTCCACAGCAACCGCCGTCCAGACGGATGGCCGGGCCGCAGGGGAGCGAAACCTGCCCGCTTTTATTCATTCCTTAAAGGCTCGGATGCGAAGGTTCGTACAACAAAGGTAACCCGCGAAGCGGGCGAGTACGGGTATTCGAGTTTGCGTCTTTCTGGGACCAGGACCGGTGATCTGCTGGACGCTGTCGCCGAGCGCTGCCGACGGCTGGTCAACCGTGCCGTCACGGACGTCGGAGCGCGCGAAGGCCAGGGCCGCCTGATCGGCCTTCTGCTGACCTCTCCGTTCCTTGTCGCCAGCCTGTTTGCGATCATGCTTCCGCCGATGATCGGCCTTTCGGCCACGCTGGTCGCCGCCGCCGCTGCTTTCGCCACCCCCTTCCTGATCGCTGTTCTGGTGATGCTGACCGGACGGGCCGGAATCGCCGCTGCGGCGGCGCTCGTCTTCGGCGCGGCGGCACTGACGGCAATCGTCGCGGCGGCGGGCGGCGTCGCGTCTCCGGCCGCACTGGTTCTGGCGGCGCTTGTCTTCGAGGCAGGCTGGGTGAGCCGTGAGCGCGCGGCCGCCTTTGCAGGCTTCTCCATGGGCATTGCGGCGCTGGTGGTCCAGCCGCTGCTAGCCCAGCATTTCACGTCGGGAACCGCGTCGGCCGCCCACTGGCTGATCCCTGTCGCCTATCTCGCTTTCGCCCTGCCGCGGGCCGGGGCATGGTTCGAAGAATATAGGAAAGCCCGTCCCGATGAGCCCCACGCGCTGGAGCACATCTTAGAGGCGGTAGTCCTGCGCATGGATTTCGCAGGCGAAGTCGCCGAGGCGTCCGCGCAGTCGCGCCGCATCCTCGGGCTGGCTCCCGAACTGCTTCTGTCGAGCGGGCTTTTCGACCGTATCCATGTCGCCGACAGGGTCGGTTATCTCTACGCGCTGGCCGATCTGCGCGACCGCGAGGGGTTCCGGCGCGTCGAGGCGAGGATGCGCGTTCCGGGATCGGCGGGCGATGCCGACCGTGACTTCCGGCCCTTCGTCATCGAGATGATGCGACCATCCGCAGACGACCGCTCTATCACCATGCTTCTGAGGCCGGCCGACGCTTCCTCGCAGCCGGCGTATACGGCCGATGCGATCGAAAGGGTCGAGGTCGCGAAAAACCGGATGCTTGCGGCCGTCAGCCATGAGCTGCGCACGCCGCTCAACTCCATCATCGGCTTCTCCGACCTTATGCTGCATGGACTTGCCGGAAACTTCGCCGACGCGCGGCAGAAGGAGTATGTCGGCCTCGTCAGGGAATCGGGCAGCCACCTGTTGTCGCTCGTCAACTCCATCCTCGATATCTCACGGCTGGAGGCCGGCGCGTTCAATGCACGTCCCGAACCATTCCGCTTCGAGGACGCCGTGGAGATGTGCCGGTCGATGCTGGCCCAGCAGGCGCGTGAGAAGGGAATAGCGCTGACGACCGAGATCCCGTCCGAGATCGGCGAGATCCATGCCGACAAGCGCGCGGTCAAGCAGATGCTGATCAACCTCATCTGCAACGCCATCAAGTTCACGCCGAATGGAGGCTCTGTCTCGGTAGGCGCGAAGCGGAGCGGCTCGCACCTGCATTTCTGGGTGTCCGACACAGGCATCGGCATCACCCGCCATGATCTCGCGCGGCTGGGGCAGCCGTTCGTGCAGGTTGACAATGACTACACGCGCAGCTTCGAAGGAGCAGGCCTCGGCCTGTCGCTGGTGAAGGGGCTGGTCGCGCTCCACCAGGGCAGTATGTCTATCGACAGCGAGCCGGATCACGGAACCACCGTCACCATCGATCTGCCGGTCGAACAGCCCGCGAGCCTCGTTCCCGTGGGTCCTGCCCCTGTGAGCCACGCCATAGAATCGGCGGAGATCCTTGCGATCGCCGGGAAGAGATCCAAAGAGGCCCATCATGGGACGTTCCGCAAGACGGCTTGAACAATCCGAACCGTGGTCGGTCGCCGACGGCGCGGCTTCGCTGCTCGGCCTGATCGGGCGCAATCCGACGCTCGTCGGCGGTTCGACGGCGTTCCTCGTGGCGCTGAGCTTCGTTTCGGCCAACGCGCTGTGGTACCAGCCGCATGCGCACAACGGCACCTTCTTCGCCACCCGCGAGATGCTGCGCATCGATCCGGCGCCCGAGCCTGACGAAACCACGATCCTGATCGAGCGGCCGGAACCGCCCCAGGAGCCTGAGATCGAGGGCGACCCTACGGTCAAGGACGTGCAGCAGACATTGAAGCAGCTGAACTTCTATGACGGGGAGGTCGACGGGCTCTACGGCCCCAACACGCGCCTTGCCATCCAGGCCTACCAGTCGAAGGTCGGGCTGCCTGTCACCGGCGCGGTGGACGAGACCCTGCTCGACCAGCTCGGCACGGCATCGGTGACGAAAACCGCGGTGCCGTCACCAGCGCCGCGCGACGCGGTCGTGCAGAATGTGTCGGCGATCCCGGAGCCAGCTGCGAAGCCTGCGGCGTCGGCGGCTCCGGTGCGCGACGAGCTCGTGGCCAAGGTGCAGGCGGGGCTGCGTGAGTTCGGCAACGAGGCGATCCAGATCGACGGGCTGATGGGCGTGAAGACGGAATCGGCCATCCGCGAATTCCAGTCTCTTTTCGATCTTCCGGTGACAGGCAAAGCGGACAAGACCGTCTATGCGAAGATGAGGGAAATCGGGCTGGTCAATTAGAGCATTCGGGCGAAACAGAATCGTCTCCAATGCGCTATCTGTCTGTTTTTACGCGAATTCCGGACGCAAAATCGCTTCGCACTTTTGCTGGAATTGCCCTAGGACATCCACGCGATGCGAGTCACCACCGATCTCTGGGTCGCGGCGCTGCTGAAGCGGATATTTTCCGGAGGCGGCTTCGCGGCCGTCATCAAGCGCGGCTCGGCGGAGGCCGGCGCTGTCTTCCTGATCCTGCGCGACCGCATGGGCGGGGCCGAGCTTTTCGGCCCTGCACCGCAGACCAGCTACGATACCGCCAAGCCCGACGAGCGCTTCTTCATCAGGCACGCCATGCCGGATGAAGCCGCTCTCGATGCGAGGCTGGAACGGGAGAAACGCTTCGATTCCGACATTTGGGTGGTCGAGATCGAGCCGGGGCAGGGCGCCATCGGCGATTTCATCGCAGTGGCCGAAGAGGGCTGAACTCAGCCGGCGAAGCGGATGCCCGCGGGGCGGGTCTCGTCCTTGGCTTCGTCGGAGGCGGGGCGCCAGCGGGCGATGCGCTGAAGCGCGTCCTCGCGGCTGATGGCGACATAGCGCAGCAGGAAAAGCTGGATCGACTGGAGATCGCCGAAGAGCGAGGGATAGAAGGCCGCCGTGACGAGGAACGCCTTCTCGTCACTGACGTCGATGACGCGCAGAGCGTCGAGCAGCCAGGCATAGGAGCGGTCGTTGCTGACATCCCGAACGGTCGCGAAATCCTTTTCGAGCGCATCGGCCAGCGCGGTCTGGAAGAAGGCGGCATGTCCGCTCAGGACTGTCTCGCGCAGCCGGTCATAGGCCGTGCGGGATGCCTCCTCCTGCTCGGACGCGACGGAAGCCGGGCGCATCATGGCACGCAGCTGGCGGCGCGTTTCCTGCGCCGTCTTGCCGGGAGCGCGTGTGGTTGACGGGGTCGTGGCGGTAACGCCAGAATGCTCTAGGGCGGGTTGACTGTCGGCGTCCGTGACACGCGGATGGAGTTGCACGACCTTCCGCTCGATGGCGGCGGCGAGCTTCGCGATCGCGGGATTGAGGTTGGGGCGGCGCGAGATGGCGCGCGCGTGGCCATAGCCGTGACGGCCGATCAGCGCGATGAGGTCTATGTCGCCGAGCGCCTTCGAGCGGATCAGCAGCGGAGCCGCGATGTCGACGCTTTCGTCGGCAAGGCGTCTGACCAGCGAAACGGGCGGGCTCGGACACTCGGACAGGGCGGCCGCGACGTAGCGCTTCGCCTCCACGGAAACGAGATCGAAGAGCGGCAGCGCGAGATCTTCAAGCTGGGCCGCATCGCGGCGTGTCGGCCGCGTGAGCGAGCAGAACGCCGAAACGGAAGCACGGAAAAGCCGCTCGGCCTTCTTCGCGTCGTTCTTGATGGTGATGTGACGGAAGTCGGAAGAAGACACTCTGAAACGCCTGACGCACACAAAAGACGAAGCCGGCGGACCTGCCGGCTCCCTCAACGGCTAAAAATAGCCACGATCCGTTAAAGTCCTGTTAACCGTCTGCTGGCCTTATAAAACAAGGAGGCGTTGCGTGGTTGCTCCGGGTTGAGCCGAGAGGAAGTCGCAGTCATGGGCAGTGTACTGACGTTTGCGCCGCGCGAGGCGGCCGCTATCCACAAGACACCGGTCGCGGGCGCCACGGCGTCTATCGTGATCTTCCCTGGAATACGCTACGAGCGCCGGCCAGAAGATATGCCTTGCGCGCGCAAGCATGAGACGCGGCACGACGCGGCGAAGGACAAGCCCAAGCATTGAAGGCCTGAATTTTCGGAGAAACAGGCTCAGTCCTTGGTGCAGGAGATCCTTGCGAGGAAATTCGACGTGGCCTCTTCCCAGGTGGGGTCGGGAACGAACACACGCACCACGCCGATGCCCTCCCCGAGCGACGTCTGGACGAAGACGGAGCGCTTGTATTCGTCCGGCACCTGCTTGCGCACCTCGATCATCTGCGCCGACGTCAGCACGACGAAGTCGAGGGCGCCCATGCCGGTCGCGCGGTCGTTGAAGGAATAGACGTTCTGGCCGGCACGGTCGTAGAGAGACACGGACCAGAAGGGTACGTTGCCAGGGGCGCGGATGTGGACGGGACCGTCATCGAGGTCGAAGCGGCAGGCAGCGGCGTGAAAAAGCGGGTCCACGGCCTTCACCAGCGGCTGCGAGCCGTCCCCATCGTCGACCCGCACGGCCTTGTAGAAATCGGCTGCCTCCGCAAGGCGCGACCAGGCGTCCCGCTCGGAGAAGGAAGGCAGCAGCAGAAGCACCGTGATGTGAACGATACCGGCGCCTATAAGGCCGACAAGAAACGTGTAGAGCAGCTTACGCATCACAGTCCGCCTTGATGATGCTCGGCAGGACGACATCGGAAGCGCCAGTGCTGGATGCTATCGGCGTGTCGAAGAAGGTGAGCACGAAGGACATCGGACCGGAGCCGGAGACCGCCAGCCAGTTGCCCGGGCTTGCATGCGAGCCGACCGAGATCGACACGGAATTATCGGCAAGGCGGATGAGTTGATAGGAATTCAGCGCGCCCGGCCGTTTCGTGCCGCTGCCGATGACGCCGCCGGACGTATCGGCCGCATAGAGCGTCCAGAACCGCGCGGACGGCACAGGACCTTCGATGCGGTAGGAGCACTCGCGCCGGAGCGGCTCGCCATTGGCGTCGCGCGTGGCGGTGAAGGCAAGCCCTTCCGCCCGGCCCAGCGCCAGAAGCCCGTCTCGGGCAACGCGCGCCCGCGAATAGGGATCGGCATCCGCCGTGCCCACATAGGGAAAGGCCGTCCATTCGCCGATGGTCACCGCGCCCAGGCTTTCATTGGCCTTGAGCGCGTACCACACGCTGGCGCCGCCCCCGAGAAGGGCGATTGCGAGCGTGACGAAGATGAGGAAGGCTGTCTTGAGCATCGTCCGCCGGTTCGGGTGAGCAACCTTGGGCTAACGCGCGGCGCGCGCTAACCCATTGTTTCCACGCATGTCCTGATTTTCACGCATGTCCTGGTCCCGAAACCGGTTCCCATTCCGGAAGACATGCTTTAGCCCGCTGGACGCGGGTATGGCAAGCGCGACGCTCGCGTGTTTCCACGCATGTCCCTACCTGTAAACCTGCTAAAGCGCCGACAGCGTCTCCGGTTCTGCGGGGGCATCGATGGCGGCGGAGTTGTGAAATACCTCGGCGATCGACCGCAGCGCCCTTGTTGTCGCGCCGGACAGGACCGGACGGCGCTCTATGCTGCTGTAGTCGGTTTCCTTGTCCTTGTCCTTCTGCTTCTTTTCCTTTTCCTGCAGCTTGGCGATGACCTGCGGATCGACGAAAGGCTGGTCGAGGCCGGGGATCGGCTTCAGGTCGACATTCTCATGCGCGTAGGTCATCAGCCGGTGCCAGACCATCGCAGGCAGAGAGCCGCCCGTCATGTTGCGCGTAGTCGTGAAGTCGTCATTGCCGAGCCAGACAGCCGCGAGATAGTTGCCGGTGAAGCCGATATACCAGGCGTCGCGATAGGACTGCGTGGTGCCGGTCTTGCCGGCCGAGCGGATGGTGGGAAGCGCTGCGCGCCGCGCGGTGCCGCGCTCCGGCACTTCCACCATCATGGAGTTCATGTAGTGAACGGAGAGTGGGGAAAGCACCCGCCTGGGACGGTTGCCGTCCTTCTCCCAATCGTAGAGGACCTCGCCCGAGCGTGTCTGGATCTGCGTGATGCCGTGGCGCAGGCCGGCATAGCCGTCGTTCTGGAAGACGCTGTAGCCGGTCGCCTGATCCATGACGGTCATGCCGGACGTGCCGAGCACCATGGTCTTGTGGGGTGAGACCGGGGACTCGACGCCCATCGCCTCGGCCAGCGCCTTGATCGGCGGAATGCCGATGCTGTCCTTGGCGAGGCGCACGGGGACCGTGTTGATCGACTTCACGAGCGCGGTCGTCAGGTCCATGCCGCCGCCATAGGATCGCGCATAGTTCTTCGGCGCCCATCCGCCCCAGTTGATCGGCCCGTCCGATACGATCGACTGCGGCGTGAACTCGCCGCTTTCCATGGCGGCCGCGTAGACATAGGGCTTGAAGGAGGAGCCGGTCTGGCGCAGCGCCTTGGTGGCGCGGTTGAACTGGGATGCGCCATAGTCATGGCCGCCGACGATCGCGCGGACCGCGCCGCCTGCTTCCATCACCACCATGGCGCCTTCGGTGACGCCGTATTCCTTGCCGTGCTGGCGCAGATTGTACTCGATCGATTCGTCGGCCGCGCGCTGGAGGTTCATGTCGATCGTGGTGCGGGCGACCATGGAGCGTACGCCCGAGCGCAGGGTGAGGCGCTTGACCTCGTCGAAGGCCCAGTCGAGGAAATAGTCGGGGCTCTTGCGGATACCGCGATCGACGATGTCGGCAGGGTGCAGGCGGGCCTGGAGGACCTGCCCGTCGGTCATGAAGCCACCCTGCACGAGGTTGGTCAGGACGACGTTGGCGCGGGCGCGCGCCGCCGGCAGGTTGACGTGCGGCGCGTATTTGGCGGGGGCCTTGAACAGGCCGGCCAGCATGGCGGCTTCGGCGAGGTTAAGATCCTTGACGGACTTGCCGAAGTAGAAATCGGCGGCGGCGGTAATGCCGAAGGTGCCGCCGCCCATATAGGCGCGGTCGAGATAGAGCTGGAGGATTTCCTTCTTGCTCAGGTTCATTTCCAGCCAGATCGCCAGGAAGGCTTCCTTGACCTTGCGCTCGAAAGTGCGCTCGTTGGACAGGAAGAGGTTCTTGGCGAGCTGCTGCGTCAGGCTGGAGCCGCCCTGGACGACCGAATTGGAGCGCAGATTCTCCGACATGGCGCGCGCCAGGCCGACGAAGTCGATGCCGTAATGCTCGAAGAAGCGGCGGTCCTCCGTGGCCAGAACCGCCTTGATGACATGATCGGGCATCTCGTCGACAGGGATCGATTCGCGCTGGATGATGCCGCGCTGGCCGATCTCGTTGCCCTGGCGGTCGAGGAAGGTGACGGCGAAATCGTCCTGCGCGCGCCAGTTGCCTTCGGTCTCCTCGAAAGCCGGCATGGCCAGCGCCAGCATGACGACCGAACCGGCCGCGCCCATGGTGAAACCCTCGCCCAGCAGTTCGAAGGCCCAGCGTTTCCAGCCGGTGTAGCGGAAGCGGCGGAAGAATATGGTGAGCGTTTCCCAGAACTCGCTGAGCTTGAAACCGGCCTCATACAGCGTGGAATCGATCCAGGAGTCTATAGCCATCAGCCGCGTGGCCTTGGGGGCCTTGGATTTGCGCGGATTTGCGGATCGATTCATACTCGGCAGCGTCCAGGGCGATATCCGGCACGGTCTCGCAATCGAGCCTGAAGGGCGACGGAGGCTAATTCAGGGCATCAAGGGACCGGGATTGTCTTGGCCGATTTTCAACTCAGGGACAAGGGTCGCCACCGACGGATACCTGGCATATCCCGCGATCGTGACCGGAATCGCAATCGATTATTGCATTTGGGGCACAATCGCGCGCGGCGTCGTCCCGGCAGAGCGAGGAGCCAGTCGACATCGTCCGGGAAACCAGCTCGGCGGAGGAGATTGAACTTCTTTGAAAAAATAGGAAAATAGTCCTAATTATATACGTGACAAAGTAAGTCGCGACAGGTAATGATTCGGATTGCGTGACAGGCCGGCACACCCGATAAATAGACTCATGCGGGTGGCAGAAGTTATTCGGGCGGCAAAGCATGGGGTTGGCTTCTCGTCATGGACGGATGAGAAGCTAAAGGCGAAGGACTTTCCGCTGAATAAGAAGCGGGGAAAAGTCTATCCGCTAACGCGGCGCTATCGATGGCAGATTGTTACATTCACGGCCCATAACCGGGCATACCGCGTGCTTGTTGCACATCACACGCTGGTGCCGGAGTTTGTGGCGACCCTTGCCGAAGATGTGGCCGGAGATTGCCGCGTTCTGGCGAGGTGGGAATTTCACGGAAGCCATGGCGGCTGGCATGTCCACTCGGTTTGCGGCGATACGGATGCTCTGTCATGCGGCATGGTTAAGCCCGCTGGCACCAAGCGCATTCCTGACAAAGCGTCCTATCATCGCCATACAAAAATGCTTAACGATGGGTGTGCTATGGAGGATGCCATCGCCACGGCGATTGCGTGTAGTCTTGTCGGCATACCCCATCAGCCAGACATGTTTGTTAAAAACGCGGTGCCATGGAGCTGAAGGAGAAAATCTGTCGAGCGTTCTGCGAGAACGTGCAAGTGACCGCCTTCGAGGGCGGTCTGGCTATTGGCACGCCCTATCAAAACTTCGCTACCGGTGATCGCATCGGGATTTACGCGCTAGGGCCGAAGGCTGGTGTTTATCGCCTTGTCGATAACGCATTGACGGTTGCCTTCGCTGAGGCCGAAGGCGTTTCCATGGACGTAAACAGCCGCCGCGAGGCGCTGTCGCAAATCCTGGAACAGCATGGCGCCAGCTATGACGAGGAAATGGGTGAAGTCTTCGTGGACGGTGTGCCAGAAGCAGATTTGCCGAAAGCCATCCTAGAATTTTCGGCGCTGCTGCTGCGCTTGAATGATCTCATCCTGCTTACGGTCGAGCGCGTCAAAAACGCGTTCGAGGATGATGTTCGCATCGCGCTTCGAGACGAGATGGATAAGCGCCACATCCGCTACGTCGAAGGGCAACCGGTGTCTGCTGAGTTGGGCGATATCGCGCCTGACATGGTTTTCTATCCTGAGAACCGCGATCCCGTGGCACTGTTCATTGCCACCAATGAGTCTAAGCTTTGGCAGGCAATGCTTTTGCGCATAATTGCGGACAGCGAGAAGCACGTTCCGCTATCGGTCGTCGCTGTCCTCGAAACAGACACATCGGTGAGCCAGAAGGTCCGCCTACAGGCGGATAACCGCCTTGATGCTGTGCCGCGATATAGGGGTGGTCCTAATGACACGATCCAAAGAATTACCCGCGTCGTCGTCGGCAACGAAGCCGCCACCTTCCACTGACGACGAAAAGCTATTCAACGACACCCTCAAGCGGATGCTGAAAACACCACCCAAGCCGCATACGGCAGAGAAAGTACCGCCAAAGCAGGTGCTTCCAACTAAGAAGAAATAGTGCTTTTGTACCCCCGACACATGGGGGGTACGCGTGTCGGGCGACAGTAAGCTTACCGAATTGCAGCGAGACAAGGCGAAGGCTTGGATAGCCGAAAAGGCACCCAAACTAGCATGTCCGTCCTGCGGAAATAGATCATTCTCACTTGGCGAGCATATACTTACTTCGCCGGTGTTTCATTCCGGTGGAATAGCGTTGGGCGGCGTTAGCTACCCGATGTTCTTCATAGTCTGCTCCAACTGCGCTCATACGATGAGCTATAGCGCGGTACTTTCCGGTATTCTGGAGCCCGATCAGTCGGAACCCGCCCCCGAACAGGAGGGGACGGAATCATGACCGACATTGCAGTTCATGTAGAAGGCGCAAACATAGCGACTGGCGGTCAAACCGGCAAACTTGAAACGCCTCCCCAGCGCTTCAGTATGCCTGAATTTGTGGATTGGCATATGATACTTGACCATGAACTTTCCCAACTTACCCGACCGGAGACGGGCGTCATCGGGTCAGTTGGGTTCGTTGGGCTGGGTGGGGCGCTAAGCATGGCCCCAGGCTCTTTAGCAATTGTCGAGAAAACGAAAATTACGCCGCCTGTAGCGCTTGTCACGGCAGACATAGCAACAATCGCTTGTTTTGTGTTCTCTGCCGCCATCGCGGCGGTGTGCTTGGTAATTTTCGGTCTAAGCGTGTGGCGCAACAAGGGACTAGCAGGCAACATTCGCGCGCGGAAAAAGAAGAATTTCCCTAACTCTTCTGAGGGCGTCTCAAGCGCATAATCTTTCGCGCCTTCTGCTTAGGCGTGATCGGCTTCACCAATCCGCCGATAGGTAAGGCGCTTGCCTTCGATCATGGCGAGCAACTGGTCGTGGCGCTCGCGGTCGGTGATCTTGAGCGCGGCGCGGCGGTTGTAGCGGAAATCGAACTCAGCAAGGTAGCGATGCAAGTGTGCCTCGCCGCAATGCTGGTAGACGCCAACCATGCCACGCTTGAAAACGGAAAACACGTTCTCAATCGTGTTTGAGTGCACGACAACGTCGCCTTCGCGGCGGGCATATTCGCCAGCGGAATGCTTGGTGGTGCGGTGCGCGGCGTATTCCTCGCCCGTGCGGGTGTAGAGGCGGCTTTCGTCAGTGTAGAGAGTAGAGGCGCGGTCGGCGTTGCGCACCAGAACGTCGCGCACGGTTTCCTTGTTCGCATCGTTCAAATGGAACATGCGGGCCTTGCCGCCGCGCTCGACCAGACCGACGACGATGCGCTTGTCAGCACCGCCAGACTTGCCCGACTTGGTAGGTGTCGCGATGCGGCCACGTGCGAGCTTACGAGGCGTCTCACGCTTGCCGATATACATCTCGTCGGCTTCAACGGTTTTGCCTTCGCCACCAAGCGGACCAGACGACGCGACATCTTCTTTCATGGCCTCGCGAATGCGGTGCGCCATGAACCAAGCCGTTTTGTAGGTGACGCCAAGCATACGGTGAAGCTGATGGGCGCTCATGCCCTTCTTGGACGAAGCCATAAGGAAGGTGGCGAGCAACCACACGTTCAAGGCGATCTTGGAGCGCTCGAATACGGTGCCAACGGTGACGGTGAACTGCTCGCGGCATTCCATGCAGTTATAGAGGCCGGGACGATGCGCCTTGCCTTCCATCTTCGTAATGCGCTCGCCGTCGATGTTGCCGCAGTGAGGGCAGACGGGGCCATGCGGCCAACGCTGGGCTTCGAGGTGCTCGCGGGCTGCGTTGGCGTCGGTGAAGATCGGGCTGTCGAGGCGCATATCGGTAACTCCTGGGTTCCGGTATGAGTCCAAGGCCGTACTTTGTCAAGTATATAATTAGGAAAATAGTCCTTGACTGCGTGACGGTGGTTTGGTAGTGTTTGGCTATCGTCGGAGAATTGCGACTGGCTTAGGGGGTCGGGAGGCTGGAAACGCTTCCAGGCCGGGGGCGGGCAGTTCGGGAAACCGGTGAATATGGCGGGGTTCCGCCTTGCCGGTTGCTTTCTTCAAGGACGCGAAAGCGCGTCCGGCAATCATCAGGAGCATGGCATGAACAGCAGGCCGCTTGCGCAGTGGCGGGCGATGCGCGCGCTTGCCGAAGGAGCACGGCCGACCGTCGAACTGGTAGCGCAGGCGGCGGGCCGCTCGACGCGGGTCGTGGCGCTCGCTGCGGCGCGCGAAGGCTGGCGGCTGGACCGCGTGCCGGACGAAGATATCGTCGAGAGGTTGCGCGTTGTCGTCGCCATGCTCGTGGAGCGCGTGGAGGCGCTCGGACGCAAGGCGCTGGAGGACGGCACGAAGATCGACAGGGCCGAGATCGAAGGGCTGCTGTCGATCATCAAGGGCATCGACAAGATCACCGAAATCACGCGGACGGAAGAAGCCGCGAGGAAAAAGCAGAACTCACGCGATGAAGACACAGCCGCCGTGCTCGAGCACATCCACCAGAGGATTCTCGAAATGGCGCAAGCCATCGCAACAGAGATGGGTGGAGACGAATATCGGGCTGTGGGGAGCTGACCTCCTCCGCGATGCCTGGCTGCTTTGGGCGCGGCTTGAGCAATATCCGATCCGCGGCATGCCTGCGCTGTGGCTGGTGACGGGCGGGCGCGGATCGGGAAAGACGAGGCTGGGGGCCGAGTGGGTGAACGGGCTGGTACATGGCCTCCCGCCCTTCGCGCGGCCGGGACGGAACTACGGCCATATCGCGCTGGTGGGCGAGACGCTGGGCGACGTGCGCGAGGTGATGATCGAGGGGCATTCCGGGATCATGTCGCTGCCCGGGGGCGACCGTCCGCGCTACGAGGCCTCGCGGCGGCGGCTGGTCTGGCCGAACGGCGCGGTGGCGCAGGCCTTCTCGTCGGAGGACCCCGACAGCCTGCGCGGGCCGCAATTCGACGCCGCATGGTGCGACGAACTCGGCAAGTGGAAGAATGCTGAGGCGTGCTGGGACATGCTGCAGTTCGGCCTGCGGCTGGGCGAGCGGCCGATGCAGATCGTGACCACCACGCCGCGCCCGACGCGGCTGATGAAGAAACTGCTGGCCGACCCGACGGTGACGCGCACGAGGCTTTCAACCGAGGCGAATGCCGGGAACCTCGCGGGCGGCTTCGTGGATGCGCTGAAGAGGCGCTATGGCGGCACGCGGCTCGCCCGGCTGGAGCTGGAGGGCGAACTGGTCGAGGACCGCGAGGACGCGCTGTGGGCGCGCGACATGCTGGCGGACGCGATGGTCGCGCGAACGGACGGGTTGAGACGGATCGTCGTGGCGGTGGACCCGCCGGCGAGTTCGCGGCGGACATCGGATGCCTGCGGCATCGTGGCGGCCGGGCTCGACGCGGACGGCAACGCTGTTGTGCTGGCGGATGCGACGCTGAAGGCTGCCCGTCCGCAGGACTGGGCGGGAGCGGCCGTCGCGCTCTACCACCGGCTGGAGGCGGACTGCATCGTCGCCGAGGTGAACCAGGGCGGCGACATGGTGACTGCGGTGATCCGCACGGTGGACCCGGCGGTGCCGGTGAAGCCGGTGCGCGCGACAAGGGGCAAATGGCTGCGCGCCGAGCCGGTGGCCGCGCTCTACAGCCAGGGCAGGGTAAAGCACGCCGGCCGCTTTGCCGAACTGGAGGACGAGATGTGCGACTTTGGACCGGACGGCCTGTCCGGCGGCCGTTCGCCCGACCGCGTGGACGCGCTGGTCTGGGCGATCACTGAACTGATGCCGCGATGGACGGGCGCGCCGAGGGTCAGGCGGGTCGGTTAGGGCAATAGGCAATAGGATTTTTGGTGAGCCTCCTTCTCCCCGTCCTTTACGGCACGGGGAGGGGGGACATAGGCGTCGCGGACGACCTTTGGCGGCGGACCTTTAGCGGCGTGGAAAACGGATTCCCGGCGAGCGCTGCATATATTCTGAAACAAGGAAAACACATGGCCTGGAACTGGAATTGGCGCTGGCCGGGGAAGGCCGGCGGTGGGCATGTCGTGCCCGAGAGGAAGAGCGCGGGGTTCATCGCGCTGCATGCGAGCCGGGATGCGCACTGGACGCGGCGCGACTATGCCGCGCTGGCGCGCGAAGGCTTCATGCGCAATCCTGTGGCGCACCGCTCGGTGCGCCTGATCGCCGAGACGGCCGCCGCTATTCCCTGGCTGCTCTATGACGGCACGCAGGAACTGGACGAACATCCGCTGCTCGACCTTCTGGAGCGTCCGAACCAGCGACAGGCCGGGGCCAGCTTCCTGGAGACGATGTACGGGCACCTGATGATTTCAGGCAACGCCTATGTCGAGCGGATCGAGGCTGGCGAGGATGCGCGCGAACTGCACCTGCTGCGGCCAGACCGCGTGAGCGTTCTGACGGAAGGAGCCGGCTGGCCCGCTGCTCTGGAACACAGGGAAGGCGGCGGCAAGCGCAGGGTGGAGCTCGGCGAAGACGCGCTGCATCTGTCGCTCTTCCATCCGCTGGACGACCACTACGGCTTCGCACCGCTTGAGGCGGCGCTGATGGCGCTCGACCTCCACAATGCGGCGGGACGCTGGAACAAGGCGCTGCTGGACAATTCGGCGCGGCCTTCGGGCGCGCTGGTCTATGCGCCCAAGGAAGGCGGCAATCTGTCGGACGAACAGTTCGAGCGGCTGAAGAACGAGCTGGAGGACGGATATTCGGGGGCCGCGCGGGCCGGGCGGCCCCTGCTGCTGGAGGGCGGGCTCGACTGGAAGGCGATGGCCCTGACTCCGAAGGACATGGACTTCGTCGAGGCACGGCACGGCGCCGCGCGCGACATCGCGCTCGCCTTCGGCGTGCCGCCCATGCTGCTCGGCATTCCGGGCGACAACACCTATGCCAACTACCAGGAGGCGAACCGTGCCTTCTATCGCATGACCGTGCTGCCGCTGGTGGCGCGCACGGCCAAGGAAATCTCGGCCTGGCTCGCGCCCGTATTCGGGGAGGGGCTGCGGCTCTGGTACGACGCAGACATGGTCGACGCACTGTCGGGCGAGCGTGACTCGCTGTGGGCACGGGTTGGCGCGGCGAGCTTCCTCAGCGACGACGAGAAGCGCGAGGCGGTGGGATATGGGAGTAGGGAGTAGGGATGGCGTTCTGGAACGTCCCCTGCCAGCCTGTTGCCTACTTTACCTGCTGCCTTCTTTGCGAAGGAAATCAACCACATGTCTGACATGATACAGGACGCCTGGCTCTGGGCGGCCAAGGGGGCCGGTGCGGTTGCGGGGTCTGCCGTCTCGCTTGCCTACATTCTTCCGCGTGGGCGGCGCGAAGCGGCGGTGCGCTTTGCCGTCGGCGTGGTCTGCGGGCTCGTCTTCGGCGGCACGGCCGGACTGAAGATCGCCGTCGAACTCGGCATCGAACCGCTGATCGGGCCGATGGAGACGATGCTGATGGGATCGGCGGCCGCGAGCCTGTGCGCATGGTGGGCGCTCGGGCCGCTGATGCGCGGCCTCGAACGCTACGGCCTGGGATTCTGGAACAGACGGAGACAATTGAATGATTGAGCGCTGCGCACTCGCGGGCGAACGGAAATTCGTGGCGCTGGCGCTCGACGGCGTCGAGGCGGATGGGGTCTTCTCGGGCTATGCGAGCCTGTTCGGCCGCGTCGATCTCGGCAAGGACATCGTCGAGAAGGGAGCCTTTGCGGCCTCCCTGAAGGCGCGTGGCGCGGCGGGCATCCGCATGCTCTTCCAGCACGACCCGGCCGAGCCGATCGGCGTATGGACGGATATCCGCGAGGACGAGCGCGGGCTGTTCGTGCGGGGCAGGCTGACCAGGGACGTGGCGCGCGCCCGTGAGGTGCTGAGCCTGATGCGCGGCGGCGCGCTGGACGGGCTGTCGATCGGCTTTCGCGCGGTGCGCTCGAAAAGCGATCCGCGCAGCGGCGTGCGGCGCATCCTTGAGGCGGACCTGTGGGAGATCTCGGTGGTGACCTTCCCCATGCTGCCCGACGCGCGCATCGACACGGTGAAGGGCCGCAGGCGGCTGCCGACCGTGCGCGAATTCGAAAGCTGGCTCACGCGGGATGCGGGGCTGACGCGAGGTGAGGCCCGGAGCGTTATCGCGAAGGGTTTCGCCAGCCTGGTGCGCGGGCGGGAAGCCGTGCCGGAAGAACGCCTCGCTGGGCGAATCCGCGAGGCCACACGCATGATGGACATGAGGAAATCAACACGATGACAGATTCCAATCTTGCCCCCGCCCCGGAGACGAAGTCGGCGGGCAGCCACTCCGAGATCGCCGATGCGTTCGATGAGTTCATGACGACCTTCGAGGCGTTCAAGGAAAGCAACGACAGGCGCCTCACGGAGCTGGAAAGCAAGGGCGCGGACGTGCTGACGGTCGAGAAGGTCGATCGCATCTCGAAGGTGCTCGATGAGCAGAAGCGCGCCATCGACAGCCTGTCGCTGAAGCGCATCCGCCCCGCGCTGGATGGCGGCCGCGCAGCGCCCAGCGAGCACAAGCAGGCGTTCGACGCCTATATGAGGAACGGCGACGACCGCCTGATCCGCTCGCTCGATACCAAGGCGATGTCCTACGGTTCCGGCCAGGACGGTGGCTATCTGGTGCCGAACGAGACGGAGACCGAGATCGGCAAGCGGCTCGCCGCTCTTTCGCCGATCCGGTCCATCGCCTCGGTGCGGCAGGTTTCGGCGGCGGTGCTGAAGAAGCCGTTCTCGGTGAGCGGGCCGGCGGTGGGCTGGGTCGCCGAGACGGGAACGCGGACACAGACGAATACGGCAACGCTGGCGGAACTGTCGTTCCCGACCATGGAACTCTACGCCATGCCGGCCGCCACCGCTTCGCTCCTCGAGGATACGGTGGTCGATCTCGATCAGTGGATTTCGAGCGAGGTGGAAGCTGCCTTCGCCGAGCAGGAGGGCACGGCCTTCGTGAGTGGCGACGGCGTCAACAAGCCTAAGGGCTTCCTGAGCTACACCAAGGTGGCCGAGGCGAGCTGGGCCTGGGACAAGATCGGCTATGTGGCGACGGGAGAGGCCGGCGCTCTGCCGGACGAAGACCCGTCGGACGTGCTGATCGACCTCGTCTATACGCTGAAGGCGGGCTACCGCCAGAATGCAAGCTGGGTCATGAACCGGAAGACGCAAGGGTCCATCCGCAAGCTGAAGGACGGCGAGGGCAACTATCTCTGGCAGCCGCCGGCCTCGGCCGGGCAGCGGGCCATGCTGATGGGCTTTCCTGTCGTGGAGGCGGAGGCCATGCCCAATGCCGGGGCCGATACGACACCGATCGCCTTCGGCGACTTCAACCGCGGCTACCTGGTCGTCGACCGCGCAGGCGTTCGCGTGCTGCGCGATCCCTATTCCGCGAAACCCTACGTGTTGTTCTACACGACCAAGCGCGTGGGCGGCGGCGTGCAGGACTTCGACGCGATCAAGCTGCTGAAATACGGCGCGTCCTGAGTGGAGGAGGGGCTGTCGGCAATGATCTTGCCCCTCATCCCCTTGCCGGGACCTTCTCCCCGTTAGTAGCGGGGAGAAGGAGGCTGGCCGTAACGCCGACGTTCTCCCTCCCCCCTTGATGACGGGAGAAGAGGGTTGGCTGCGACGGTAGCGATCTCCCTCTCCCCGCTCTTCACGGGGAGAGGGTAGGGGTGAGGGGCTCTTTTCAACGGTTTCAGATCGGAGAGGGCGACGTTTTCGACGTTCGCGCTGCCCCTCATCCCCTGCCGGACCTTCTCCCGTAGGACAGGAAGAAGGAGGCCTGTCGCAACGTCGACGTTCCCTCTCCCCGCCTGCAGGAGAAGAAACGCGGCGGCTTTGGCCGCGCGTAGTCTCCAATCGATTTCCTCCAGAACAAAGAAGCACGAATGACGCTTTTTCGAACCGTCGAGCCGGCGGCCGAGCCGGTTACGCTTGCCGATGTGAAGGCGCACCTGCGGATCGCGCATGACAGTGAGGACGCGCTCATCGAAGGGCTGATCCGCGCCGCGCGCGAGGATCTGGAACGGGCCGCGCGGGTGGCGCTGATCGAGCAGAAATGGCGGCTGGCGCTCGATGCCTGGCCGAGCAGCGGCTGCGCGATGCTGGCCGTCCATCCGGTGCGCGAAATCCTGTCGGTGACGGTCTACGGCCCGCGGGGCGAGGCCTCGCTGACCGACCCGGCGCATTATCAGCTCGACACGCTGTCGCGCCCGGCGAGGCTGCATTTCGAGAAACGGCCCGAGCCGCTGCGCGTCTTCAACGGGATCGAGATCGATTTCGCGGCCGGCTATGGCGAGGCGGGGACGGACGTGCCGGACCTGCTGAAACGCGCGATCCTGCTGCTCGTCGGACACTGGTACGAATTCCGCACGCATTTCGGCCCGGCAGACCAGCCGGTTTCCTATCCGGCGGCCTATGACCGCATCGTTTCCTCCTACCGCTCGCTGAGGCTCTAGATGCGCACGCTGTTCGTCAATCCGGGCGCGCTGCGCCGGGAATTCTCTTTGCTGGCCTGTACGGCCGTTCCGGACGGGCTGGGCGGCCACACGCAGGATTGGAACGAGGTCGCGACGCTGTTCGGCCATGTCGAGCCGGTTTCGGCAGGCAGCGTCTTCGGCGCCGACCAGACTCTGGAGACGGTGACGCACCGCATTACGCTGCGCTGGCGCGGCGACGTGGCGAGCGGCATGCGCCTCGTCTCGCAGGGCAGGATTTTCGACATAGTCGCGGTGCACGATCCGGATGACAGCGCGCGTTATCTGGTCTGCCGGGCAAGGGAGGCGGGACGATGAAGCTTGCCATGCAGATGACGGTCGAGGGGATGATCCGCGCGCTGCGCATGAAGGCGCATGAGGCGGGCGACGATCCCGGCGAAGCGCGGCGCAGGGCCGAGCGGCACAATGAGGAGGCGCTGCTGCTGCTGTCGGCCGAAGTGCGCGGTCTTTCTAAGGAGGTTGGCGATGAGTTCGGCCGCTGAGCTGCAGAAGGCGATCCTTGCCGCGCTGGGCGCGAATGCCGCGCTGGCGGCCCTGGTGGGTGGGCGCATACTGGACCACGCGCCGGCCAACATCGCCTTTCCCTACATAACTTTCGGGCGGACCAGCGTCTATGACTGGAGCACAGGCACCGAGAGCGGGACCGAGCAGCTTTTCACTCTGCATGTCTGGTCGAAGGGCAAGGGGAAAAAGGAGGCGCTGGAGATGATGGAGCTTGCGCGCCAGACCCTGCACGACGCCCCGCTCAATCTCGAAGGGCACCGGCTGGTCAATCTGCGGCTCGAATTCTCCGAAACGCGGTACGACGACCGCAACGAAGCCTATCACGGGCTGCTGCGGTTTCGCGCCGTGACGGAACCTGCCTGAGTTCCGGCTTCCGAATCCGACATCTTCGACTCGCCTCGACCCGAAGCTCCACAGCGGGATCCGGGACGCCGGGCCTGTCGTCCAGAACAATATGAAGGGAGACCTGAATGGTCGCACAGAAGGGCAAGGACCTGCTGCTGAAGGTCGATGGCGGCGGTGGCTTCGTGACGGTGGCGGGGCTGCGCTCCAAGCGCATCGCCTTCAACAGCCAGACGGTGGACATTACCGATGCGGATTCGGTCGGGCGCTGGCGCGAGCTGCTGGCGGGAAGCGGCGTGCAGCGCGCGGCAGTCAGCGGCTCGGGCATCTTCAGGGATGCGCAATCGGACGAGCTGATGCGCCAGCAATTCTTCGCCGGCGTGATTGGCGACTGGCAAATGACGGTGCCCGATTTCGGAACGGTGGAAGGCGCCTTCCAGATCACCGCGCTGGAATATACCGGCAGCCATGACGGCGAGGTGACCTTCGAGGTCGCGCTGGAATCGGCGGGGCCGGTCAGCTTCACGGTGGCGGCATGACGGCGAACCGGCGGCGCGGCGAAATCTCGGCCGTTCTCGACGGCAGGGCCTACAGGCTTTGCCTGACGCTCGGCGCGCTGGCCGAGCTTGAAGCGGCCTATGCGGCAGACGACCTCGGCGCGCTGGTGGAGCGGTTTTCGCGCGGGCGGCTTTCGGCGCTCGACATGATCCGGGTCATCGGCGCGGGCCTGCGCGGCGGCGGCAACGAGATCGGCGACGACCAAGTCGGCGCGATGTGCGCCGATGGCGGCGCGGCAGGCTTCGCCGCGATCGTCGCCGAGTTGCTGACCGCGACGTTCGGCGTGGCGGATGCGAAGGCGGCGCCGCCAAACCCCTGAAGGCCGCAGCGGGCAAGACGGACGAATTTCCGTGGGACAGCGTCATGTCCACGGCATTCGGCCTGCTGCGGCTATCGCCGCGTGACTTCTGGGCGATGACGCCGCGCGAACTGGAACGCGCGATGAGCGTGCTTGGCGCAGGCTCGGCCGGCGCTCCCGCGCGGCGTGATCTGGTGGAGATGATGCGAAGATTTCCCGACAGCAACGGAGGTGGGCGCGATGGTTGAGGATGTAACGGTGCGGGTCGCTGCGGACACGCAGCCGTTTCAGGACGCGCTACACAATCTGGAGAAGCTTTCGGCGAGCTTCGGCTCGCAGCTGACGGGCGCACTCAAGGGCGCGGCAGTCAGCGGCAAGGAACTCGACGACATCCTGCGGCGCATCGGGCTGAACCTTGCGGGGCTTGCGCTGGAGCAGGGGCTGAAGCCGCTGCAATCGCTCGCGGGATCGTTCTTTTCGAGCATGTTCGGCGGGCTTTCCGGCCTGATGCCCTTCGCCAAGGGGGGCGTGCCCGGCCATGTCGTGCCTTTCGCGTCGGGCGGTGTCGTGTCGTCGCCGAGCTATTTTCCGCTCGGCCGCAATGTCGGGCTGATGGGCGAGGCGGGGCCGGAGGCGATCCTGCCATTGCAACGCGCGGCGGACGGGCGGCTCGGCGTGGCGGCCGGCGGCGGGGGAGGAAGCGTCAATGTCGTCTTCAACGTGACGACGCCCGACGCTTCCTCCTTCCGCAAGTCGGAGGCGCAGGTGACGGGGATGCTGGCGCGGGCGGTGTCGCGCGGATCGAGGACATTCTGAGGATTTTGATGGCTGATCTGGAAAGCTTCCACGATGTGCGGTTTCCACCTGGCGTAGCGTTCGGCGCGACAGGCGGGCCGGAAAGGCGCAACGAGATCGTGTCGCTGACGTCTGGCCGGGAAAAGCGCAATGCGCGCTTCTCGCAGTCTCGCCGGCATTACGATGCGGGGACCGGAGTGCGCTCGCTCGCCGACCTGCATGAAGTGATCGCTTTCTTCGAGGCGCGGCGCGGCTCGCTGCATGCCTTCCGCTTTCGCGATCCGTTCGACATGAAGTCGTGCCGGCCGGACGAAACGCCATCGGCGAGCGACCAGAACCTTGGCACAGGCGATGGAGTGCGGACGCGGTTCGCGCTGGTGAAGACCTATGGCGAAGGCGAGGACGCCTACCGGCGCTTCATCACCCGACCCGTAACGGACACGCTTGCCGTTGCGGACGGCGAGGCGGCGTTGCCGGCCGAAGACTGGAGCTTCGATCCGGCAACCGGCGAGGTGGTATTTTCGGCGGCCCCGGAGGCCGGCAAGGCGGTGACGGCCGGATTTGAGTTCGACGTACCGGTGCGCTTCGACACGGAGCGCATCGCGATCAGCCTGACCGCGTTCAAGGCCGGGCAGATACCCTCCATTCCGCTGATCGAGGTGATCCAGTGAGCGCTTATCCGAAGACGCTGGCCGCGCATCTGGGTCGCGCGGTGACGACCGTATGCCATTGCTGGCGACTGATGCGGAAGGATGGGCTCGTGACGGGTTACACCGACCACGATCGGCCGCTGACCATAGAGGACACGCTCTACGCGCCGCAGACGGGGCTCTCCGCCAGCGAGGCGCGCGACACGCTCGGGCTGGCGGTCGACACGGTCGATGTGGAGGGCGCGCTGTCCTCGGACGACATCGGCGAGGAGGACATCGCCGCCGGGCTCTATGACGGGGCGACGGTGGAGACGCTGCTGGTGAACTGGCGCGAGCCCGGCGATTTCGTGCGGCTGCGCAAGGCGACGATCGGCAAGATCACGCGTTCGGACGGGCGCTTCATCGCAGAGCTCGAAAGCATCGTGCATTCGCTCGACCGCGCGAGCGGACGCTATGTCAGCCGCACATGCGACGCGGAGTTGGGCGACGCGCGCTGCGGCGCGAACGTCGCTGATCCCGCGTTCAGGGATAGCGGTATGGTGGCGGCCTGCGAGGCGCCATCGACGCTGGTCGTGACCGGGCTCGACTGGCCGGCGCCGGGCTGGTTCACCCATGGCGTTCTGACCTGGACGAGCGGCGCCAATACGGGCCGCAGCGTGCGCGTGGAGCAGCACCGCAGGGACGCGACCGGAACCCGGCTGGTGCTGACGCCTTCGGCGGGGCGCATCGCCGAGGCCGGCGACGCCTTTTCGATCGTCGCCGGATGCGACAAGAAGTTCACGACCTGCAAGGCGAAGTTCGCCAATGCGCTGAACTTCCGGGGATTTCCGCATCTTCCCGGCAATGACGCGGCCTATGGCTATGTGGTGGACGGCGGCCGGTTCGATGGCGGGCCGATCGTGCCATGACGGATGTGCAAGGAACGATTGCCAACGCGGTGGCGGCGGAGGCGCTGTCCTGGCTGGGCACGGCCTATCGCCATCAGGGCTCGCGCAAGGGAGTGGGCTGTGACTGCATCGGGCTGGTGCTGGGCGTCTGGCGCGCGATCCACGGCGAGCCGCCCGAACTGCCGGGGCCCTATGCGCCGGACTGGGCGGAAGCCGGCGGGGCCGAGAGGTTCCTTGCCGGCTTGCGCCGGCATCTTCAGGAGAAGCCGAAAGACGCGATGGTGGCAGGCGACGTGCTGCTGTTCCGCTGGCGGCCGCATCTGCCTGCCAAGCATGCCGGCATCCTGACGGGGCCAGCCTGCTTCGTGCACGCCTATGAGGGCAGCGCGGTGGTGCAGTCGCCGCTCGGCTCGCAATGGCTGCGGCGTATCGCCGGCGTGTTCGCCTTCCCGGACACACCTTCCAACCAGATCGGATGAATCCCGCATGGCAACCATTCTGCTTCAGATCGCCGGCGCTGCACTGGGCAGCCTGCTCGGACCGGTGGGCAGCGCGCTGGGCGCGGCCGCCGGCGCAATGGCCGGTTATTCCATCGACCAAGCGCTGATCAACGGCACGCGCCGCGTCGAGGGGCCGAGGCTGACGGGCGCGCGGCCCTTCACGGCCGAGGAAGGCGCGGCGATCCCGCGCGTCTACGGCACGGCGCGGGTCGGCGGCATCATGATCTGGGCGACTCGCTTCGAGGAATCCAGCTCGACCAGCCGGCAGGGCGGCAAATCCGGGCCGAAGGTGACGCAATACAGCTATTTCGCCAACGTGGCCTTCGCGCTCTGCGAGGGCGAGATCGCCGGCATCCGGCGCGTGTGGGCGGACGGGCGCGAGATCGACAGGGATGCGATCCGCATGCGGGTGCGCCGGGGCCGCGAGACGCAGAATGTCGATCCGCTGATCTCCGCGCGGCAGGGCGCAGGCAACACGCCGGCCTATCGCGGCACCGCCTATGTCGTGTTCGAGCGCTTCGCGCTGGCCGACTATGGCAACCGCATTCCGCAGTTCCAGTTCGAGGTGCTGCGGCCGGTGGGCGAATTGCCGAAACGCATCCGTGCCGTGTCGCTGATTCCCGGCGCGACAGAATATGGCCTCTCGCCGACGCTCGTGACGCGGCAGCACAGGCGCGGCGAGACCGAGACCGTGAACCGCCACATGCTGCATGGCGAAAGCGATCTGGTCGCCTCGATCGACGAGCTTCAGATGCTCTGTCCCAACCTGACCCATGTCTCGCTCGTCGTTGCCTGGTTCGGCAACGACCTGCGGGCGGGGCAATGCCGGATCCGGCCGGCAGTGACCACGGACAACGGATCGGGGTTTTCCCAGTCATGGGTAGTCTCAGGTGTATCGCGCGGCTCGGCCATGGTCGTGTCGCGCCATGACGGGGGTGCTGCCTATGGCGGCACCCCTTCGGACAGGAGCGTGCGCGACGCCATCGCGGAGATAAAATCGCGTGGGCTGAAGGTCACGCTCAACCCGTTCGTGATGATGGACATCGCGACGGATAACGAGCTGCCCGACCCCTATGGCGACACGCACCAGCCGGCTTATCCCTGGCGCGGAAGCATCACCTGCAATCCCGCGCCGCGCGTGGCCGGTACCGTCGACCAGACCGCGGCGGCCCGGACGCAGGTCGAGGCTTTCTGCGGAAACGCAACACCTGGCCAGTTCTCGGCGACATCGAGCACCGTCAGCTTTGCCGGATCGTCGAGCGACTGGGGCTATCGCCGACTGATCCTGCACTATGCAAGGCTGGCGCTGGCAGCCGGAGGCGTCGACGCCTTTCTGCTCGGCAGCGAGCTGCGCGGGCTGACGACGCTGCGCGACGGCAACGACGATTTTCCCTTCGTGGAAGAGCTCTGCTGGCTGGCCGGGCAGGTGCGCACCATGCTCGGACCCGCGACCAAGATCACCTATGGGGCGGACTGGAGTGAGTATTTCGGCCACCACCCACAGGACGGAACCGGCAACGTCTACTTCCACCTCGACCCGCTGTGGGCGCATCCGGCGATCGACGCCGTGGGCATCGATAACTACATGCCACTCGCCGACTGGCGGGATGGCGACTATGCGGCCGGAAGCCCGGACGGCGCCTCGGGTCCCTACGACCCTAAGGAACTGCGCAAAGGAATCGGAGGCGGCGAAGGCTTCGACTGGTATTACGGTACGTTCGGCGCGAGGCAGGCACGGGCGCGAACGCCGATCGTCGACGGCGCATACGGCAAGTCGTGGATGTTCCGTTACAAGGATTTGAAAGGCTGGTGGTCCGAACCGCACTACAACCGGACCGGCGGGATGGAACTTTCCGAGCCGACAGCCTGGATACCGAAGAGCAAGCCGTTCTTCTTCACCGAAGTCGGTTGCCCGGCGACCGACAAGGGGCCGAACCAGCCAAACGTTTTTCCCGATCCGAAATCGAAGGAAGGCGGGCTGCCCTATTTTTCGAGCGGCGGACGCAGCGATCTTGCCCAGCAGCGCTTTCTGGAAGCGCATCACGGCCATTGGAACCCGGCGGACACCGGATTCAACGCAGCGGACAACCCCGTCTCGCCGGTTTATGGCGGGCGCATGGTCGACCCCGAGCGGCTTTATGTCTGGGCGTGGGACGCGCGGCCGTTCCCGGCCTTCCCGCTGCAGTCGGACGACTGGGCGGATCATGGAAACTGGCACTACGGCCATTGGCTGAACGGCAGGTTAGGCAACCCCACGGTCGGCGGGCTGGTCAACGCCATTCTGGCGGATCACGGCCTGCCGCCGGCCGAGGTAGAGGACGCGGACGGCATGGTGCAGGGCTATGTCATCGACCAACCGGGATCGGCGCGCTCTGCGCTCGAGCCGCTCGTCGATCTCTTCGGGTTAGGCGTGACGGAAACGGCCGACGGGCTGGCGTTCCGGAGCGAAGCCGCCCGCGCCGGTGCGGCTGTAGAGGTTTCGGAGATGATCTCCGATGGCCGCGATCCGGTCCTAGAAACAGTGCGCTCGCCGGACCACCAGTTGCCGTCCGAGGTCGTGCTCAGCTTCCGCGATCCGCTGCTGGACTATCAGGTGGTCTCGGTGAACCACGTCCGGCCGGGAATCCAAACGGGCGCGAAGGGGCGCAGCCAGTACGCGATAGGCTTTCCGGGCATGCTCGACCCCGGCCAGGGCAGGGCCCTGCTCGGCGACTGGATGGCGCGGACATGGGGCAGTCGCGAGCGGGTGACTTTCGCCGTCGCGCAGCCCGATGCGGAAGTCCTGCCCGGCGCGACCGTCCGCCTTCCGGGCAGGAACGCCGCGTTCGTCGTCACGGAGACGGAGGACGGCATGGTGCGGCGGGTTTCCGCCCGGCAGATATTGCCGGGGCCGCCCGCAGTATGGGAATCGTCCAATCCCGGCCTGTCGCCGACCGCCGTGCAGGTGGTCGGGCAGCCGCTGGCGCTCTTCCTCGATCTGCCGATGGGAACCGGCGCGGGATCGGCGGAGGAGCATTTCCGGGTCGCCGCATGGCAGCGGCCCTGGAAAAGCCAGCTCGTCTTCGCATCGCCCGAAAGCATGGGCTTCGTCCAGCGAGCGACGTTGGATCTGCCCGCTGATGTCGGGGAATTGCGCGAGCCATTGCCGTCGGGCGTGGTGGGGCGGATCGACCATTCGGCATCGATCCTCGTCGAACTTTACAGTGGTGCATTCGCTAGTATCAGTAGGGCGCAGCTTTTGAACGGCGCGAATGTGGTGGCGATCCGCTCGGCGAGCGGAGCTTGGGAAATCGTGCAGTTCGAGAGCGCCGATGAGATCGCGCCGAACGTCTGGCGGCTGCGCTCCCTGCTGCGCGGGCAGCTCGGCACGGACGACGCCACCGGCGCTGGCGCCATCCCCGGCGCCGATCTCGTCGTGCTCGGCGAAGCAGTGCAGGCGGCGGGGCTCGCAGCGAACGAGACTGGGTTGCTGCTGAACTGGCGCGTCGGGCCGGCGGGCTCAGATTTCTCGGGCGCGAACTTTTCCGATCATTCCGAGATCGGCGGCCTGCGTGCGCTGCAGCCTCTCTCGCCGGTGCATCTGAAGGCCGACAGGAATGGAGCGGGAGACATCGTGCTTTCCTGGACCCGGCGCGGGCGCATCGATGCCGACAGCTGGGAGGCAAACGACATCGCGCTGGGCGAGGAGCGCGAGGAATACCGCGTGGAATTAGCGTCACCCAGCGGACCGGTCGTGCGCAGCGCGACCGTCTCGGGGCCCGCGCTAGTCTATGCGGGTGCCGATATCGCCGCCGATTTCGGAGCGATGCCGCCTGAGATCGAGGTGACTGTGCGCCAACTCAGCCTGTCCGTCGGCTGGGGCATTCCAGCGAGCCGCCGTTTTTCGTTTCCGTAAGCATCCGAGCATGAGGAGCAGACAATGACCGAGAGCAAACCATGGTATCTTTCGCGAACCATCTGGGCTTCGCTGATCACGTTCGTCACCGCGGCGGCCGGGCTGGTGGGTTTTCCCGTCGCCGGCCTCGACAACGCGGCGCTGACCGATACGCTGCTGCAGGCGATCGTCGCCATCAGCGGACTGGTTGCAATATTTGGACGATTGAGGGCCAATAGCAGGATAGGCTAGGATGAATGGATAGGGATCGATAAGCCGGGATCGGGGGGAGCAATTGCGCGCATGTCGTTCATTCCACGTTCAGCGGCGATGCTCTAGAAGCGTGACATGAGCCTGTTTCGCCAGATATTCCGTTTCGCCGCGCCCTGCGCCTGCGCGCTGGGGCTTCTCGGCGCGCATGTCGAGCCCGCGAGGGCCGCCGACTGCTATTCGATCGGCCAGCAGATCGCCGCCCAGAATGGTGGCGAGCTGGCAAATGCCACGCAGACGGAACAAAATGGCCGGCCCGCCTGCGTGATCGTTGTGCTGATCCCCGGAAAGGATGGCGGGCGTCCGCGCCGGCAGGAATTCATCGTACCCGCCAATTGACGCGCATCCGCTCGTCGCAAGGCCGGGGCGGGTCCCGCCCCGGAGCTTTTTTCCGCCAACGTCATGTAAGGTTTTCATATGCGGATACTCGTCGTCGAGGATGACAAGGACCTCAATCGCCAGTTGACCGAGGCGCTGACGGATGCCGGCTATGTCGTGGACAAGGCGTTCGACGGCGAGGAAGGCCATTTCCTCGGCGACACCGAGCCTTACGACGCCGTGGTGCTGGACATCGGCCTTCCGCAGATGGACGGCATCAGCGTCGTCGAGCGCTGGCGTCGCGATGGAAGGAAGATGCCGGTCCTGATCCTCACGGCGCGCGACCGCTGGAGCGACAAGGTCGCCGGAATCGACGCGGGCGCGGACGACTATGTGACCAAGCCCTTCCATATAGAAGAGGTGCTGGCGCGCGTGCGCGCGCTGATCCGTCGCGCGGCCGGGCATGCGTCGTCCGAACTGACCTGCGGCCCGCTGCGGCTGGACACCAAGGCATCCAAGGCCGACATCGAGGGCACGCCGCTCAAGCTCACCTCGCATGAGTTCAGGCTGCTGGCCTATCTCATGCACCACATGGGCGAGGTGGTGTCGCGCACGGAACTGGTCGAGCACCTCTACGACCAGGATTTCGACCGGGATTCCAACACTATCGAGGTGTTCGTCGGCCGCCTGCGCAAGAAGATGGGCGTGGACATGATCGAGACTGTTCGCGGCATGGGCTATCGCATGCGCGAGCCGGAAGCCTGAGCGGCATCGACATGACGGCACGAGTATGATGGGGCGTTTGCGGGCACTGAAGCTGTTGCCGCGCTCGCTCGCGTTCCGTGTCATCGCCTTCTCGACCGGCTGGGCGGTCCTGACGCTGATCGTGATCTCGACGGTGATCTCGACGCTGTATCGGCAGGCAAGCGAGCGAGGCTTCGAAAGCCTGCTTTCGGCTCACCTGTTCAACCTCATCGGCTCCGTCGGTGTCTCCGAAAGCGGCGTCCTGACGGGCAGCCCCAATCTGGGCGATCTGCGTTTCCTGGCTCCGAATTCCGGCTGGTACTATTCCGTCGAACCCGTCTCTGGCGACCTGACCGGGGAAGTGCGCTCCACCTCCATGACGCGGCCGATCGATTCGCCACCCGTCACCGATGTGCCGTTCAACGCCCAGTTCCAGCGCAGTTACCTGATAGACGGGCTTGACGGGGAGGATCTCGCGGTGATCGAAAGCGAATTCGTGCTCGATTCCGACAACCGGGTAGCCCGCTTCCGCATGATGGGCAACAGGTCGGAGCTCGAGGCGGAGAACGCGTCCTTCGAGCGGCGGCTTTTCACCTATCTCTCGCTTTTCGGCATCGGCATGATCGCCATAAACGCCATGGCCATCATGCTGGGATTGAGGCCGCTCGGGCGCGTGCGCGAGGCGCTGGCCATGGTGCGCAAGGGGCAGGCGCAACGCCTGGACGGCAGTTTCCCGGCCGAAATCGAGCCGCTGGCGAACGAGACGAACGCGCTGATCGAAAACAACCGCCGCATCGTCGAGCGCTCGCGCACGCAGGTCGGAAACCTGGCCCACTCGCTGAAGACGCCGCTTGCCGTGCTGACCAATGAGGGAAGGGCGATCGGCGGGCCGAAGGGGGCGCTGATCGCCGAGCAGGCGGCAGCCATGCGCGACCAGGTCGACCACTATCTGAAGCGCGCCCGCGTCGCGGCCCAGCGCGACAGCGTCGTCTACCGAACGCCCGTGAAGCCCCTGATCGAACGGCTGGTGCGGGTGATCGAGAAGCTCGGCCGCATGAAGGTCACGCTGACTATGCCCGCGGACGATATCCTCTTCGCCGGGGAACGGGAGGATATGGAGGAGATCGTCGGCAATCTGCTCGAAAACGCGATGAAATGGGCCAGGAGCCGGATCGCGGTTTCCGTTCGGGAATTGCCGGTCGCGGTCGAGGGCCAGCATCGCTTTGCCATTTCCATAGAGGACGACGGACCGGGAATCCCGGAGGATAAGGCGCGCGAGGCGCTGCGGCGCGGCAAGAGGCTGGACGAAACCAAGCCAGGGACGGGGCTGGGGCTGGCCATCGTAGCTGAATTGGTCAACGAATATGGCGGCACCCTCGCCCTGAAGCGATCCGACCTTGGCGGGCTGGAGGCGGTCCTGGAATTGCGCAGCGTGCAGTAGCAGGCTGAACCGGTACGGCCGCCATGCGATTTTGACCATGGCGTTCCAGCCAAACTTCGGTCAAATATCCCTCATAAATGCCGATGCTTCGGTATGTGCGGCGCTGTCTGACCGGATGGGGACTTATGAGAATTCACGTGGCGCTGATCGCCGCCGCAGTCGCTCTTTCGGGCTGTTCGACGCTCAATTCGGCTCCGCCCGGTGCGAGCGCGCGGCCTGCATCCGGCCCGGCGGCTCCGGCGACGATCATTTCGGCGATGGATGGCGGCCTGATCGGCGGGCCGGTCGGAGCGAATCTGAGCGAGAGCGACCGCCGCGCGGCCTTGCAGGCGGAATATCGCGCGCTGGAATATACGCCGGGGGGCAAGGCGGTAGACTGGCAGGGCTCGGGTGGCGTCAGCGGATCGGTGACCGCGGCCCAGCCTTACAGGGTCGGTTCGCAGGATTGCCGGCAATTCACGCAGACGGTCAATGCCGGCGGGCAGACCCGCAGCGCCCGGGGCACCGCCTGCCGTAATCCGGACGGAAGCTGGACCCGCCTGACGTGACGAACGCGGCCTGACGATTTGTTGAACGGCTGGCGGGCCGCCCGACAATCGGCCGCAGCGGTGCGATATTGGCAGGGTTTCAGCGGAGCGCTATTTGGACGCCATGTTGTTCTGGGTCATAGCCGGGCTGCTCACGCTGGCCGCAAGCCTTGCGGTCCTTCTGCCGCTTTCCAGCCGTCGTGGCCGGAGCGCCGGAAACGCATCTCATGATCTGGAGGTCTACCGGGACCAGATCGCCGAACTCGACCGCGATGCGCAACGCGGGCTGATCGGGCGCTCCGAGGCCGAACAGGCGCGTGCGGAGATCGCCAAGCGCATTCTGCGGGCAGACAATGCGGCGAAGGCCGAGGCCGGTTCGGCGCCTGCCGAAGACAGGGGTTTCAAGGCGCTCGGAATGGCGGCGGTGCTTGTCGTCCCGCTGGTGAGCTGGGGAATCTATGCAGTCACGGGTTCGCCCGACCTGCCGTCGCAGCCACTGGCCGCGCGCCTGGAGAAGAATCCGGCCGATGCCAGTGCTGAGGAACTTGTGGCGCGAGCTGAAGCGCATCTCGCCGCCAATCCAGACGACGGTCGAGGTTGGGACGTGCTGGCGCCGATCTACGCCCGCATGGGGCGGGCGCAGGATGCGGTCACGGCCTACCGCAACGCCATTCGCCTCAACGGCGCGAGCGGCGAGCGCGAAGCCGGCCTCGGCGAAGCGTTGACGGCTGTCGCGGGCGGAACCGTGACCGCCGACGCGCAGTCAGCATTTTCGCGGGCTCTGGAACTCGAGCCGGGTCAACCCAAGGCCGCCTTCTTCCTCGCCTCGGCGCTGGCGCAGGAGGGAAGGATCGAGGAGTCCGTCGCCGCATGGCAGACGCTTCTGACCTCGCTGCCGGCGGAGTCGCCCTGGCGCGATGCGGTGAGCGAGGCGGTCGCGGAGGGAAGCCGGCGGCTTGCCGCGGCTGGCGGGCAGGATACGCCGGGACCCACCCAGGAGCAGCTGGACGCCGCCGCGGATATGTCCGCGCAGGAGCGCAGCGAGATGATCGAAGGCATGGTGGCCAGCCTAGATGAAAGGCTGCGGCAGAACCCGCGCGATCTCGATGGCTGGACGAGGCTCGTCCGCTCCTACCATGTGCTTGGCCGTGCCGACGCAGCGCGCGACGCGCTGGCGCGCGGCATCGCCGCGCTGGGAACGACAAGCGTCGAGGCGAAGCAACTGGCGGCGCTGTCCGATGCGCTCGGCCTGAAAGCGGCGGAATGATCCCATGACGCGCAAGCAGAAAAGACTGTCGGTGATCGCCGGCGCACTGGGGTTCCTGGGTATCGCCATTGCGCTGACCTTCTACGCGCTCGGCCAGAAGGCATCCTACTTCTACATGCCTGCCGATCTCGCCGCGGTGACGCTGCAGCCCGGCCAGCGCATCAGGCTCGGCGGCCTCGTCGAGAAAGGTACCATCGTGCGCGATCAGGGCACGGAGGTGCGGTTCTCCGTGACAGACATGGAAAACACGGTGCCGGTCACCTATTCCGGTATATTGCCCGACCTGTTCCGCGAGGAGCAGGGCGTCATCACCGAGGGTACCTTCGGCCCCGATGGCGTGTTTCGCGCTGACAGCGTGCTTGCCAAGCACGATGAAAACTACATGCCGAAGGAGGTTGCGGACGGGCTGAAGGCCAAGGGCGTATGGCAGGAGGAGACCCAATGACGGGTGAGGCCGGGAGAGGCAGGCTGCATGGTTGAGCTGGGCCATTTCGCGCTCGTCCTGGCCTTCGCGCTGGCGCTGGTCCAGTCGGTCGTGCCGCTGGTCGGCGCGCGCACCGGCAACGGGCGGCTGATGGCCGTTGGCGGGCCGGTGTCGCTCGCAGGCTTCGCCATGGTGGCGATGGCCTTCGCCGTGCTGACGCTGTCCTATGCGCGTTCGGATTTTTCGGTGGCGAATGTCTGGGAGAATTCCCACTCGCTGAAGCCGCTCATCTACAAGATCACGGGGACATGGGGGAACCATGAAGGGTCGATGCTCCTGTGGGTCCTGATCCTGACCTTCTTCGGCGGCCTCGTGGCGATGTTCGGCGGCAACCTGCCGCCGAGCCTGAAGGCCACGGTACTGGCGGTTCAAGGCTGGATCGGCGCGGCCTTCATGCTTTTCATCCTCGTCACCTCCAACCCGTTTGCGCGGCTGTCGCCCGCACCCATCGAGGGACAGGATCTCAACCCCGTCCTTCAGGACATAGGGCTCGCTGTCCATCCGCCGCTGCTCTATCTCGGCTATGTCGGCTTCTCGGTCTGCTTCTCCTTCGCGGTGGCGGCGCTGATCGACGGCCGCATCGACGCCTCCTGGGCGCGCTGGGTGAGGCCCTGGACGCTTGCAGCATGGGCTTTCCTGACCGGCGGCATCGCGATGGGCTCCTACTGGGCCTATTACGAACTGGGCTGGGGCGGCTTCTGGTTTTGGGACCCGGTGGAGAACGCCTCGTTCATGCCCTGGCTCGCGGGGACCGCGCTGCTGCATTCGGCGATCGTCATGGAGAAGCGGTCCGCGCTGAAGATCTGGACGCTGCTGCTTGCGATCCTGACATTCTCGCTTTCTCTGCTCGGCACATTCCTCGTTCGCTCCGGCGTGCTGACGTCGGTGCACGCCTTCGCGACCGATCCGAGCCGGGGCATCTTCATCCTGTGCATCCTGACGGTATTCATCGGCGGCTCACTGGCGCTCTTTGCCCTGCGCGCTCCTTCGCTGGTCGCCGGCGGGATATTCCATCCAATCTCGCGCGAGGGAGCGCTCGTCCTGAACAACCTCTTCCTGACCACCGCCGCCGCGACGGTTCTGGTCGGTACGCTCTATCCGCTGATCGTCGAGGCGCTGTCGGGAGACAAGATTTCCGTCGGCGAGCCCTTCTTCAATCTAACATTCGGGCCGCTGATGGTGCCACTGCTGATTCTGGTGCCGTTCGGCCCGTTGCTGGCGTGGAAGCGCGGCGATGCGCTTGCGGCGGCGCAAAGGCTGATGACGGCCTTCGCTGCCGCGCTTTTCGCGATCCTGGCAACCATGCTTTTCGTCGACCGCTCGTCCGTCCTGGCAGCACTCGGTATCGGACTCGCGGTGTGGCTGGTCGCCGGCGCGCTGACGGATCTGGCGCTCAAGGCGGGCTTCGGCGGCGTACCCCTTCCGATCATGCTGCGCAGGTTGCGGGGCCTGCCGCTCTCCATGTTCGGCACGGCTCTGGCGCATATGGGGCTGGGCCTGACGACGCTTGGCATCGTCGGCGTCATGTCGTTCGAAGCCGAGAACATCCTTGCGATGAAGCCGGGCCAGATGACCACGATTTCCGGCTACACGCTGCGCTTCGAGGAACTGTCGCCCGTCACCGGACCGAACTACACCGAAAGCCAGGCGCGCTTTTCCTTGGTCGACGCGGCGGGAAAGCAGACCGGCGAGATCATCTCGTCTAAGCGCTTCTATCCGGTGCGCCGGATGCCGACGACGGAGGCCGGCATCAGGATGATGGGTTTCAGCCAGCTCTACGTCTCCATCGGAGATGAGACAACAGATGGTGGCCTGGTGGTGCGCATCTGGTGGAAGCCGCTGGTGACGCTCATCTGGGGCGGCGCGCTGGCGATGATGCTGGGCGGCGCGGTCTCGCTGTTCGACCGGCGGCTGCGCATTGGCGCTCCGGCGCGCAGCAGGAAAAGGCTCGCGGCATCGCCGGAGGTGGCGACACCATGAGGCGCGGCATCCTGATGGGTTTCCTGTTGCTGGTGCTTTCCGCGTGGTGCGGTCCGGCCCTCGCGGTACTGCCGGGAGAGGCGCTGCCCAACCCGGCGCTCGAGGCGCGGGCGCGGGCGCTGTCGGCAGAACTGCGCTGCATGGTCTGCCAGAACCAGTCGATCGACCTGTCGGATGCCGAGCTGGCACACGATCTGCGGGTGCTGGTGCGCGAAAGGCTGACGGCGGGCGACAGCGACGAGGCTGTTCTCGACTATGTCGTCTCGCGCTATGGGGAATTCGTCCTGCTGAAGCCACGTTTCAGCTGGCGAAACGCGGTCCTGTGGACCACGCCCCTGGTGCTTCTGCTGTTCGGAGGCGGGCTCGTGTTCCTGCTGTCTCGCAGCCGGCGAGCCGCCGAGCCCGTGAGCCTCACGGAACAGGAATCGGCCGCGCTCGACGAGATACTGCGCCGCTGAGGCAACATTACCAAAATTTCACGCGGCGGAAATGACGCCGTAATGTCGTGCCCACTATCTCTTCCCATGAGGATGCCGCCGACGCATCCAGAGAAGAGGACAGACATCCATGACTACCGCCCCCAAGCCGATTTCCCGCAATCGCAACCGCCTGATGGCAGCCGCAGCGTCTGTTGCCATCCTGGGTGCCGCCGGCCTTAGCGCCATCACATCCGCGACGCTTCCCGTGCAGGCCGAGGCCGTGCGCGTCGAGGCTCCGCAGACCCCTGGTTTCGCAGATGTCGTCGAGCGCGTATCGCCGGCCGTCGTCAGCGTTCGCGTCAAGGCAAAGATCGAGCCTGCCTCCGACAACGGTTCGCAGATGTTCGGTCGCGGCTTCGACGACCTGCCCGACGACCATCCGATGAAGCGCTTCTTCAAGGAGTTCCGCGGCTGGGGCGGCGGTAACGATGAAGGCCCCAAGCGTCCCGAGCGCCGCTCGCGTCGCGATGACGGCCCTCGTCCGGTCGCACAGGGCTCCGGCTTCTTCATTTCCGAAGACGGGTATGTCGTGACCAACAATCACGTCGTCGAGGATGGCGCTGTGTTCACCGTCGTCGGTGACGACGGCAAGGAACTCGACGCCAAGCTGATCGGCACCGATCCACGCACAGACCTCGCCGTCCTGAAGGTCGATCCGGATGGCCACAAGTTCACCTATGTGGATTTCGCAGACAATTCCAAGGTCCGCGTCGGCGACTGGGTCGTGGCGGTGGGCAATCCGTTCGGCCTTGGGGGCACGGTAACGGCTGGCATCGTCTCGGCACGCGGCCGCGACATCGGCGCCGGCCCCTATGACGATTTCCTGCAGATCGATGCTGCCGTGAACCGCGGCAATTCTGGCGGTCCCGCCTTCAACCTCAACGGCGAGGTGGTCGGCGTAAACACGGCGATCTTCTCGCCTTCGGGCGGCAATGTGGGCATCGCCTTCGCCATTCCCGCATCCACCGCGCGCCAGGTGACGCAGGACCTGATCAAGAACGGAACCGTCCAGCGCGGCTGGCTCGGCGTCGAAATCCAGCCGGTTACGCCCGAGATCGCGGACTCGCTCGGCCTCAAGGGCGAGAATGGCGCGCTCGTTTCCAATGCGCAGGATGAGAGCCCCGCCAAGAAGGCGGGCGTCATCGCCGGTGACGTGATCATGTCGGTCGACGGCAAGGAAGTTACCTCGCCCAAGGAACTGGCCCGCCTCATCGGCGGCATCGCACCCGGCAAGGCCGTGGAGATCACTGTCTGGCGCAACGGCAAGTCCGAGACGCTGTCGGTAGATCTCGCCGAGATGCCGGCTCCTGCGAAGCAGGCGGCGGTTCAGGACGAGAACGAGGGCGGCTCCGAGCAGAGCGACCAGCTTGCCGGTCTCGGCCTGACGATCGCGCCTTCCGATGACGGAAAGGGCGTCGTCGTGACCGACGTCGATCCGGACAGCACCTCGGCCGATCGTGGCCTGCAGGCCGGTGACGTGATCACCAGCGTGAACTCCAAGCCGGTATCCGGCGGGAGCGATATCGAGGCCGCCATGGCGGACGCCGCCAAGGCGGGCCGCAAGGAGGTTCTCGTCCAGGTGAGCCGCGACTCCTCCAGCCGCTTCGTCACGCTGCCGGTGGAAAAGGGCTGATCTGAGGTTGAACCGGATCGGGTCCAGACCCTATCCGGCTGAGGTTTCCGGCGCGCCGCTCATACCCCCGAGCACAAGCGCCGGAAACCGCGCCTCCCGTGTCTCGTAAATCTTACATGGGGAGCTCGGCGGCAGCAGGCCCAGAACGCCTGCTGCCGTAAACGTTTCGCGTATCCGACAGGGCACTTTATCGCGTATAGAAATCCCATGAAGATTCTTATCGTAGAGGACGATCGCGAGGCCGCCGACTATATCGAGAAGGCGTTCGCGGAAGCAGGCCACACCGCCCATGTCGCGCGCGACGGCGAGACCGGTTTCGCGTTGGCTGATTCCGGCGACTATGACGTGATGGTGGTCGACCGCATGCTGCCGCGCCGCGACGGGCTGTCGCTGATCGCCGGCCTGCGTTCGCGAGGCAATACGACGCCGGTGCTGATCCTTTCCGCGCTCGGCGAGGTCGATGACCGTGTGACTGGCCTTCGTGCCGGCGGCGACGACTATCTCACCAAGCCCTATGCCTTTTCCGAGTTGCTGGCGCGCATCGAGGTGCTGAACCGGCGCGCTACGTCCAAGGAAGCCGAAACCGTGTATCGCGCCGGCGACCTCGAGCTGGACAGGCTGTCGCACAGCGTCAAGCGCGCGGGCCGCGACATCGTCCTACAGCCGCGCGAGTTCCGTCTGCTGGAATATCTCATGCGCCACGCCGGCCAGGTGGTGACGCGCACCATGCTTCTGGAGAATGTCTGGGATTACCATTTCGATCCGCAGACCAACGTGATCGACGTGCATGTCTCGCGCCTGAGAAGCAAGATCGAGAAGGGCTTCGACAGTCCGATCCTGCATACGGTGCGTGGCGCCGGCTACATGCTGAAGGCCGGCTGATGTCGCTGAGGCTGCCGGCGGTCATGCGAACGACGGCCGCGAGACTTTCCGCGCTTTATCTCATCCTGTTCGCGCTCTGCGCGGTCATCCTGGTCTTCTACATGACGTCGCTGTCGGCCAGCATGCTGACGGCGCAGACGATGGAGACGATCAACGAGGAAGTGCAGGGGCTCGACCGCGCCTACAGGCGGGGTGGTCTGCCGTTTCTCGTGCGTGTGGTCGGGCAGCGCGCACGCCAGCCGGGCGCGAACCTGTACCTGATCGCGGACGCGAACGGGCGCATACTGACGGGCAATGTCGAAAGCCTCGAGCCGGGTGTGCTCGAGACCGAAGGCTGGACCGCGCAGCCTTTCACCTACCAGCGCTATGGAGAGGACGCGGCGGAGCGGCGGACGCCCAGCATCAGCGAGTTGGAGGCGGCTCCCGTCGCGACGGAGACCCGGCACGCTGCTATCGCCCTGATCTCGCGGCTGCCGAACCAGATGATCGTGCTCGTCGGCCGCGACCTCGGGGAGCCCGAGCGTCTGCAGAAGGTCATCCGCCGCGCCTTGACCTTCGCGCTCGCCATGATGGCGCTGGGCGGGCTGCTGATCTGGTATTTCGTGGGCCGCCGTGCCCTCAAGCGCATCGACAGCGTCTCGGAAGCCGGAAAGCGCATCATGGGTGGCGACCTGACGGGCAGGCTTCCCGTGACGGGCGCCGGCGACGAGTTCGACCGCCTTTCCGAAAACCTCAATACGATGCTGACCAGGATCGCGGGCCTGAACGAAGGGCTTCGGCAGGTTTCCGACAACATCGCGCACGATCTGAAGACACCGCTGACGAGGCTGCGCAATCGCGCCGAATCCGCGCTTGCCAGCAATCCCGGCGAGGAAGGCTACCGCGAGGCGCTGGAGGCGACGATCGCCGAATCGGACCGGCTGATAAAGACCTTCAACGCCATCCTCATGATCTCCCGGCTGGAGGCGGGGTATTCGGCGGAGGCATCGGTGAAGGTAGACCTCGCCGCGACGGTGAACGATGTCCATGAGCTTTATGAGCCGGCCGCCGAGGAGGTGGGCGTGGTCCTGAAGACGGAAGCCGACGGCCATTTGGTGGTCGACGGCAATCGGGAGTTGATCGGACAGGCACTGTCCAACATCGTCGACAACGCGATCAAATATTCGGCCGGATCCGCCGGTACGCCGACAGTCGTCGTGTCCGTCGCTGAAAAGGACGGCGAGGTCGCGCTGACCGTGGCCGACAGCGGCCCCGGCATTCCCGACCAGACCGATCGCGACAGGGCGACCGAACGCTTCGTCCGGCTCGAGCAGAGCCGCTCGCAACCGGGATCGGGACTAGGATTGAGCCTTGCCAACGCCGTCATGAAGTTCCATGGAGGGCGGCTTGAACTTCGGCCCGGCGATCCGGGCCTGATCGTGGTGATGACCTTTCCCAAGGCCAGCAAGGAATGAAACAGGCCCCGGCAGCCGGAAGCGAAACCAATGATCTCCTGCTGTCGCCGGTGCTGAAGCTCCAGCCGCTGGACGCGGATGCCGCGCACAGCGAACTAGGCGAGATCGCCTCGGTTGCCCAAGAGGAGGGGCTGGAGCGGCTGGCGGTATATCTTCGCAGGACAAGCCTTGCGCAGGATTTCCTTGGCGCCGTCTTCGACCTCTCCGATTTCCTGCGCGATGCGGTGCGCCGCCGCCCAGATATGCTCGACGGGCTTTTCGTCCATGGGGTGGAAGAGCGTCTTGAGCGATTGCTTTCCGACATCGTGGCCTGCGCGAGGGCACCCGACCAGAGCGAAAGCGGCCTGATGACCGATCTGCGCCGCATGAAGATCGAAGCGCATGTGTTGATCGCGCTTGCGGACCTTGGCGGCGAAGCTGACACAGCGACCACAGTCCTGCGCCTGAGCAGGCTTGCCGATGCCTGCGTTAACGCCGCCATAGATTTCCTCGTGCTCGATGCCCATCGGCAGGGAAAGCTTGTGCTTCCGGACACCAATGATCCCGGCAAGGGTTCGGGTTGGGTGGTCCTCGGCATGGGCAAGCTCGGCGCGTGCGAACTAAATTTCTCCTCGGATATAGATCTCGTGCTTTTCTTCGATCCGCGGGCACCGGCGATTGCCGACCCGCTGGATGCGATCGACCTGTTCGTGCGGCTGGCGCGCCGGCTGGTGCGTATCCTCCAGGAGCGCACCGAGCACGGCTACGTCTTCAGGACCGATCTGCGGCTGCGCCCGGACCCAGGCTCGACGCCGCTGGCGATCCCGATCGGGGCCGCGCTCAACTACTACGAGAGCCGGGGCCAGAACTGGGAACGCGCCGCCATGATCAAGGCGCGGCCGATCGCCGGCGACATCGAGGCCGGCACGGCGTTCCTTAGGGAACTGCAACCCTATGTCTGGCGCAAATATCTGGATTATGCGGCGATCGCCGACATCCATTCGATCAAACGCCAGATCCATGCGCATAAGGGGCATGGCGAGATCGCCGTGAAGGGCCACAACGTCAAGCTGGGACGCGGCGGCATCCGGGAGATAGAATTCTTCGTCCAGACTCAACAATTGATCGCCGGCGGTCGTTTCCCGGAGTTGCGCGGGCGCTCCACCGTGCCGATGCTGGGCGAGCTGGCGAAGCGCAACTGGATCACCGCCGAGGCGCGCGACGCGATGACCCGGCAATATTGGTTCCTGCGTAGCGTCGAGCATGCCGTGCAGATGGTCGCGGACGAGCAGACGCACACGCTGCCCGATACAGATGAGGGATTGGAGCGCATCGCGCGTATGCTCGGCTATGAGGATGCTCATGCGTTTTCGGCAGTTTTCCGCTCCTCTCTCCAGGAGGTCGAGAGGCATTATGCGGCGCTCTTCGAAGCGGCGCCCGAGCTCTCGTCGGGCGTCGGCAACCTCGTCTTCACCGGCGACGTGGACGATCCGGACACGCTTCAGACGTTGTCGCGGCTTGGCTTCGAACGCCCGAGCGACATCTGCAGGGTCATCCGAAGCTGGCACTTCGGGCGCTATCGTGCGACGCAGTCGGCAGAGGCGCGTGAAAGACTGACGGAGCTGTCGCCTGCGCTTCTGGAGGCGTTCGGCAGGACGCACAGGGCCGACGAGGCGCTGATGCGCTTCGACGTGTTCCTGGCCGGACTGCCGGCGGGCATACAGCTTTTCTCGCTGCTGCAATCGAACCCCCGCCTGCTCCAGCTTCTCGCGACCATCATGGGCGCGGCGCCGCGGCTGGCCGAGATCATCACCAGACGCCCGCATGTCTTCGACGGGTTGCTCGACCCGGCGCTGCTGGCCGAACTGCCTGACCGCGCCTATCTATCGGCGCGCCTTGCCGCATTTATCGAAAATTCCAGCCGCTACGAGGACGTGCTGGATCGCCTGCGGATATTCGCGGCGGAGCAGAAATTCCTTATCGGCGTGCGGCTTCTTGCAGGAGCGATAGACGCCGCGCGGGCCGGCAAGGCATTCTCCGACCTGGCCGACCTGACGATAGGCGCGGCGCTCGATGCGGTGAAGACGGAGTTCGAGCGCCGGCACGGCCGTGTCGCCGGAGGCAGGGTCGCCGTGCTGGGCATGGGAAAGCTCGGCAGCTGCGAACTCACCGCCGGTTCCGACGTTGACCTCATCCTGCTCTACGACCATGACGCAGAAACGGAAGAGTCCGACGGCGAGAAGCCGCTTGCCCCCTCGCAATACTATGCGCGCATGACGCAGCGCCTGATCGCGGCAGTGTCGGCGCCCACCGCCGAGGGCGTGCTTTACGACCTCGACCTGCGCCTGCGTCCCTCCGGCAACAAAGGGCCTGTGGCGACTCATCTCGATGCGTTCAGGAAGTATCAGCGTGGCGATGCCTGGACCTGGGAACACATGGCCCTGACACGCGCGCGCGTCGTCGCGGGCGATGCGCTGCTTGCCGACGAGATCGAGACGGAGGTGACCGGCATCCTCGCACTACCGCGCGACAGCAGGACGATCGCGTCCGAGGCGGTGGAGATGCGCAGGCTTATCGAGACCGAGAAGCCGCCGCGCGACCCGTGGGACATCAAGCTCGTTCCCGGCGGACTGATCGATCTGGAATTCATCGCCCAGGTCTCGGTGCTGACCGGACAGGTGGAAGGCGAGGGCAGGGCGACGGGCACGCTGGCCACGCTGGCGCGCCTCTCACCCGATTTCGCCGACGGCCAGACCCGGCAGGATCTTACGGACGCCTATACGCTCTACCTGACCCTCACGCAGATGATCCGGCTTTGTCTCACGGGCGCCTTCGAAAAGGAGGACAGCCCTCCCGGCCTCATCAACATGCTGCTGGTCGCGACCGACCTGCCGGACATGAAGGTGCTGGAGGCCCACCTCAAGGAAACCGCGAAACGCGTGCGTGGGCACTTCGACCGCCTGCTGGGCAAGAAGAAGCGCTGACACGTCTCAAGCGGCGGCCTTTGTGTCCTGCACCGTGCGCTTTATGGGAATGCGCACCGACACGATGGTGCCGACGCCCTCGGTGGAGCGTATCTTGAGCGCGCCGCCGTGGAGCTGGGCCAGCGAGCGCGAGATGGCGAGGCCCAGCCCCGATCCGGTATGGTTTTTCGAGAACTGGTTCTGAACCTGCTCGAAAGGCCGGCCGAGTTTTCCGAGCGCAGACTTGGGAATGCCGCAGCCGGTATCCTCGATGGTGAGCATGAGCGCGCCTGCCACGTTGCGCGCCCGCACGGAAATCCGTCCGCCTTCGCCGGTGAACTTGACCGCGTTCGACAGGAGATTGATGGCGATCTGCTTGATGGCGCGCCGGTCTGCATGGACGCGCAGCGTGTCGGCGATCTGCGTCTCCACCGTGATGTTCTTCTTGGCCGCCTGCAGGGAGATGACCTTCACCGTCTCGTGGATCAGCGGGCAGAGGTCGATATCCTCGCGCTCGACCGAGAACTGCCCGGCCTCGATCTTGGACATGTCGAGTATGTCGTTGATGACGCCCAGAAGGTAGGCACCGCTCGCCTGGATGTCCCTGGTGTACTCCTCGTAGCGGTCGGAGCCCAAGGGCCCGAACAGCTTCGACTCCATCACTTCCGAGAAGCCTATGATGGCGTTGAGCGGCGTGCGCAGCTCATGCGACATGTTGGCGAGGAATTCCGATTTGGCCCGGTTGGCAGCCTCGGCACGCTCGGTCTCTCGCATGTATTTGCGGTTCAGCTCGACGAGCTCCCCAGACCGCTCTTGCTCGGAGCGGCGCGCAAGGCTGAGATCGTGGATGGTCGCCATCAGCCGCCGCTCGCTGTCGACCAGCTTCTTCTGATGCTGCTTGATCTGGGTGATGTCGGAGCCGACCGAGACCGTGCCGCCGTCGCGAGTTCGCAGCTCGTTGACCTGCAGCCAGCGGCCATCGGCGAGCTGTCGCTCGAAGCTCACGCCGCCATGCGGGCCATTGGCGTTGGCAAGCCGTCGCTCCGAGGCGGGGGGGAGCATCTTGGCCTCCAGTTCTGTACGCGCGGTGCCCGGCACGACGTCCCTGTCGGAAAGGCCGTTGTCGTGCTGATACTTGGAGTTGCACATGACGAGGCGCTGCGCCGAATCCCACAGCACGAAGGATTCGTTGATGTTCTCGATTGCCGTCCGCAGGCGCATGTCTGCTGCCTCCGAGCGAAGCGCGAGGTGACGCTGCTCGCTGACGTCGACCGCGATGCCGATCAGCTGGATCTCGGGCGCTTCGGCATCGATGACCTGCGCCCTGGCGCGAACCCAGACCCATTGGCCGTTGGCGTGGCGCATGCGGAACACCTGGTCGATCTGGTCGATCTCGCGCGCGACGATGCGCTTGGCTAGCTCGAACAAGTCGGCGTCGTCCGGGTGGATCATCTGCGCTACTTCCCCGAAGGAGAGCATGGTGTCGCAGGAATCGTAGCCCAGCATGTCGTACATGGAGCGCGACCAGTACATCTTGCCACGGACCATGTCCCAGTCCCAGAGGCCGCATCGCCCGCGCACCAGCGCAAGGTCTATGCGCTGGTGCGCGTCCAGATAGATCCGGTCCGCCGCCTGCGCTCGAGCAGCCTGGCTGAAATAGGCATAGAGGATGATCAGCAGGACGGCGGCCGTGATCACGAAAAGCGTGACGTTCATCGACACGGTCTGGCGCCAGTTCGTGAATATCTTGTCGTAGGGGACCATCGCGACGGCCGCGCCGGAATTGCCCTGTGTCACGTCGACGGCCGCGTACCATTGGCGGTCGCCGATCCTTACCTCCATGACGCCGGCGCGCTCGCCGAACATGAAGAGGGGCTGCCCTCCAGCCATCACGGTATCGAGGTCCTTGCCCTGCCAGATCGCGCCGCCCGACGACGTCGCGAGGATCCTGAACGAACCGTCGGTGACCATGAGGACATGGCCTCTGGTCGCACCGGCCGGAATTGTTTTCTGGATCAGCCGCTGCGCTTCCGCCTTGATGTCATGGCGACTGGTTTCTACGACGGTCAGGGCATTGGCCAGTTCGCCCGCTGCAAGGCCGAGCATCGCCTTCGCATCGCTCTCCACTTCGTCGCGCATCGTCATCAGCGAGAGGAAGCGTACCGACGCGACGACTACGAGGAAAATGAGAATGAGGACGGGGATCGAGCGCTTGAGCAGGGGTTCCGCGGCGACCAGGCGACGATATGCAGGCGCTGCGATGACGCGCGCATTTCCAGCGACATTGTCCCGCGCATCGTCGCGACGGGCAAACGTCGAACCATCGGGCGCGCTCCACGCGTCCGCTCCGGCCATGCCGAACCCCCAAAAGTAAGCTTTGACGATCCGGCGACACCGCACAACCGAATCATCCATAAAGAATCAAAGGTGATTCGGCTTGTCCAGTGGCGGACGGCAAAAAGACCGAAAATTGCGGGACGCGCGATCCGGTCTTCCAGTAGAGCTTATGCCAGCGTACGTTCCACGATATCGCGCAGATCCGCCGAAAGGTTCTGTGTTCCCGCGATCAGCAGCAGCGCATCGCGCGCCTTCGACTGGCGTCCCGGCTCCAGCGAGCGCCAGGAGCGCAGCGCCGTGGCGAGCCGGGCGGCAAGCTGCGGATTCTTGCGCTCGATCTCGATCACCGAGCGGGCGAAGAAGTCGTAGCCCGCACCGTCGGCTCGGTTGAACGCGGTCTGGTTGGCCGTGGCGAAGGTTCCGATCAGCGCGCGCACCCGGTTAGGATTGGACATGGTGAAACCCGGATAGCTCGTGAGTCCGCGTACTCTTTCGAGCGTTGCGGCGCCAGGCGCCGTTGCCTGGATCATCAGCCACTTGTCCATAACGAGCGCATCATTGCGATGGCGCTCCTCGAATGCGGCCAGCGCATCTTTCGCGGCCGCGCCTTCGCCGTGCCGATGGACCAGAACGCCAAGAGCGGCGGCGCGATCGGTCATGTTCGTGGCATTGGCGAAATGAGTTGCCGCAAGGGCTTCTCCGCCGGGAAGTATCGCAAGGTAGTCCAGCAGAACGTTGCGTAGCGCGCGCCGTCCCGCGCTCGCCGCGTCCGGGCTGAAGGCTCCTGTGAAGTCGAGCGCGGCGTAGAGATCCCGCAGCACAGCCTCATTCGAACGCGCGATCGCCGCAGCCAGCGCCTCGCGGCTGGCAAAGACGATGTCCGGGTCGATGTTGCGGCCGATTTCACGCGCGATGTCGGCCTCGCCCGGAAGTGTCAGAGCGAGTGCGCGGAAGGCATGTTCCAGCCCTTCGTCGGCGGCGACGATGCCGGCAAGCTCGATCAGGAGGTCCGAAAACGCGAGCGGCTTGCCGCCGAGCCCGGCCTTGAAGGCGGCGATCAACGCGTCGGTCGAAAGCGTGTTGTAGGCCTGCCAGCGGGCCACCGCGTCGCTGTCGTGCCGGGCCAGGAAAAGCAGGTCCTGCGGGCGCTGCTCCGCCGACAGCGTCACGGGAGCCGAAAAGCCGCGATTGAGCGACAGCACCGGCCGTTTCGCGATGCCCGGGAAGCGCACGACATGACGCCGCTTCCTCACATGGATGATGCCGTTCTCCACCGTCGCGCCCTCGGCGGGGCCGTGCGCGATGTCCTTGCCGTCCTGGCCGACCAACCCGAAGGCTACCGGGATATGCATCAGCCGCTTGCGCGCCTCCGATGGCGTTGGCGGCACGGACTGCTCGATCTCCACCACGAACTCGCGCTTCGCGGCATCGTGGGAGGCCGAAATCGTCAGGTTCGGCGTGCCAGCCTGATGATACCAGAGCGCGAACTGCGAGAGGTCGCGGCCCGACACGTCCTCGAACACCTTCAGGAAATCCTCGATCGTTGCGGCCTCGCCGTCGTGGCGTTCGAAATAGAGGTCCATGCCTCGCCGGAACGTCTCCGCGCCCAGGATCGTCCTGATCATCCGCACGACTTCCGAGCCCTTCTCGTAGACGGTCGCCGTGTAGAAGTTGTTGATCTCGCGATAGCGCCTCGGCCGCACGGGATGCGCCAGCGGCCCCTGGTCTTCCGGGAACTGGTGCGCGCGCAGGGTCCGTACCTCGGCGATTCGCTTGACGGAGCGCGAGCGCTGGTCGGCCGAAAACTCATGGTCGCGGAAGACGGTCAACCCTTCCTTCAGGCAGAGCTGGAACCAGTCGCGGCAGGTTATGCGGTTGCCCGTCCAGTTGTGGAAATATTCATGCGCGATGATCGCCTCTATGTTGGCGAAATCCGCGTCGGTCGCGGTCTCGTCGTCGGCCAGCACATATTTGTCGTTAAAGATGTTGAGGCCCTTGTTCTCCATCGCGCCCATGTTGAAATCGGACACGGCGACGATGTTGAAGACGTCGAGATCGTACTCGCGGCCGAATACCTCCTCGTCCCAGCGCATGGACCGCTTCAACGCATCCATGGCGTAAGTCGCGAACCTTTCCCTGCCGTGCTCGACATAGATGCCGAGCTCGACCCTGCGTCCCGAGGCGGTGACGAAACTGTCGGCCAGCACGCCCAGATCGCCCGCGACCAGCGCGAAGAGATAGGACGGCTTCGGGAAGGGATCGTGCCATACGGCATAGTGCCGGCCGTCGGCAAGCTCGCCGGCTTCCTGCCGGTTGCCGTTGGAGAGCAGCAGCGGAACATCCTTCTTCGGCGCCTCGATGCGTACCGTGTAGACCGACAGTACGTCCGGCCGGTCGAGGAAATAGACGATGCGGCGGAAGCCCTCGGCCTCGCATTGGGTGCAATAGACGCCGTTGGTCCGGAACAGGCCCATCAGCGCGGTGTTGGCGGAGGGCGAGATTTCGGTGATGAGGGTCAGCACGAAACGCTCTGCCGCCGGCAGGGTCGAGATGACGAGCCGGTCTGGCGTCGCCTTGTAGGACGATGGTGGCACGGGCACACCGTCGATCTCTATGTGACTGAGCGTCAGTCCGTCGCCGTCGAGGACCAGCGGGGACGTTCTCGACACGCCTTCGCGCCGCCTGACGGTCAGTTCCGCTTCCACGGCGGTGGCGTCCGGATACAGCCGGAACACCAGGCTGGTGGAAGGGATCATATAATCGCTGGGGCTGTAGTCCTCGAGACGGAAGACTGTGCCGGTGTCTGTACGCATGTCGTTAGCTTGTCCGGTAAGTGACGCTGCCCGGCGACCGCGCGGGCGAATGAGCGCGCCTTTATCACGATCTCGCGGCCGGGACAAAAACCGAAATGGCCCACCGGCGATTGCGCGCGCTGGCATTTCCCTCTGGTGCCCGGAGCCGGGAGGGACTAAGCCCTTATGTCTGTCCTGTGCTGTCCGGCTGCCCGCGAATTGAACCCGGTTCCCGATAGATTCCCAAATCCGCTTGTCGGAATCGGTATGAAGGTCGTCTCCGTCGCGATCTTCGTCGGGATGTCGTCCTTCATAAAGGCAGCCGGCCAGCTTCCCGCAGGCCAGATCGTCTTTTTCCGGTCCTTTTTCGCGATCCTTCCTGTCGTGATCTTCCTTGCATGGAACGGAGATTTGCGGTTCGCGCTTGCGACCAAAAGGCCGTTCGGCCATGTCCTGCGCGGCGTCATCGGCGTGACGGCGATGGGTCTTTCATTCTTTGCGCTGACGCGGCTGCCCTTGCCCGAGGCGATCACCATCAACTATGCACAGCCGCTATTCGTCGTCATATTCGGCGCCCTGTTCCTCGGCGAGCGCGTGCGTATCCATCGATGGACCGCGGTCGTGGTCGGATTGGTGGGGGTCGTGGTCGTTTCGTGGCCGAACCTGACGATGCTGCGCGGGGGCTCGCCCGCGGGCGGTGCCGAGCTTGCCGGCGCGATCGCAGCCTTCGTCGCCGCCGCCGTTGCCGCCGTCGCCATGCTTCAGGTGCGCAGCCTGGTCGCGACCGAAAAAAGCGCCAGCATCGTCATCTGGTTTTCCCTGACGGCTACGCTGGCCGGCCTGCTGACATTTCCCTTCGGCTGGCAGGCGATGGACTTCTGGCAGACGGTCTTTCTCATCTCGGCGGGATTCTGCGGCGGGATAGCCCAGCTCTTCCTCACCGAAGCCTATCGCCACGCCGAGGTCTCCACCGTCGCTCCGTTCGAATACACGTCGATCATTTTGGCGGTGGTCGTGGGATATCTGGCGTTCGGCGAGCAGCCCACGATCTACATCATCGCCGGGGGAACGATCGTCATCGTGTCCGGAATCTTCATCATCTGGCGCGAGCAGAAACTGGGCATCGAGCGGCGGAAGGCGCGGGCGGCGTCGACGCCTCAATAGGCGCCGGCTGCATCTGCCATTACCCTTCGGGTACCTGCTCGGCCATCTTCGCCCGAACCTCCAGGAAGTCGCGCCAGGCGAATTTCTTGTGTGCGGGCGTCCGCAGCAGATAGGCCGGATGCAATGTCGGCATTGCGGGGATGACCGTTCCGGAAGCCGTGGCGTACGTCCTCCAGTTACCGCGCAGGCGCAGCACGCCTTCCTTTGCGTGAAGAAGGGTTTTGGCCGAAGGCCCGCCAAGCGTCACCAGGACCCTAGGGTTCACGAGTTCGATCTGGCGCTCGATGAAAGGCCGACAGATCTCGGTTTCCTGCGGGGTGGGCGTGCGGTTCCCCGGCGGACGCCATGGCACGACATTGGCGATATAGACCGATGTCCGATCCAGTCCGATGGCCGCGAGGATGCGATCTAGCAGCTGCCCGGAGCGTCCGACGAAGGGCAGTCCCTCGATGTCCTCGTCGCGGCCCGGCGCTTCGCCGACAAGCATCACGGACGCCTCTGGGTTGCCGTCGGCGAAGACCAGATTCTTCGCCGTGTGCTTCAGATTGCAGCCATCGAACGCCGCAAGCTGCTCGCGAAGTTCCTCCAGCGTGCCCGCCGACGCCGCGCGCTCCCTGGCTGCGGCGATTTGTCCTTCGTCGGGAACGACGGGGGCGGGACGTGAAACTGGCGCGGAAAGCCGCTGCTCGGCCGGTGATGGCCCGGGCTCCGTGCGCCGCTCGGTTCGTTGTATCCTTGCCGCCGCAGCGGCCTCGCCGGCCGCGAAACGATCTACAGGTTCCTCGGCAAGCGCTTCGTCGACGCCAGCCTCCGCGTAGAAGGCCAGCAGTTCGCGCAAGCCGGGTGCGTCTTTTTCGTTCCATACTTCCATGTCCGCGACATTCATCTCCCGCCGCGCGATTTGCAAGGCCGTGCCAGAACGACGCAAATGACGCACTTGACGGTTTCGTGTCGTTTGCGGATGCGCTAAGAGCCGGTAAGCCAGCAAAATGGCGACCCAAGCCAGCCTGTGCAAGCCGATATGGGGAGTGGAATGAGCGAGATCGAACGCGAGAGCATGGAGTTCGACGTCGTGATCGTAGGAGCGGGGCCTGCCGGCCTTGCCTCGGCGATCCGCCTGAAGCAGGTGAACCCCGATCTCTCGGTCGTCGTGCTGGAGAAGGGCGGCGAGGTCGGCGCACACATCCTGTCGGGCGCAGTGGTCGATCCGATCGGCATGGACAGGCTGCTTCCCGACTGGCGCGAGGATGCCGACCATCCCTTCAAGACACCGGTGACGGCCGATCACTTCCTCCTGCTCGGGCCTGCCGGATCGGTCCGCCTGCCGAACATGCTGATGCCGCCGCTGATGAACAATCACGGCAATTACATCGTCTCGCTGGGCAATGTCTGCCGCTGGCTGGCGGGCAAGGCCGAAGCGCTGGGCGTCGAGATTTATCCGGGTTTCGCCGCCGCCGGGCTGCTCTATGACGAGGCTGGCGCTGTGAACGGCGTCTACACCGGCGACATGGGCGTCGAGCGCGACGGGACGCATGGACCCAACTATGCGCCCGGCATGGCGCTGATGGGGAAGTACGTCCTCGTTGGCGAAGGCGCGCGCGGCTCGCTCGCCAAGCAGATCATCGCGAAGTTCAACCTGTCGGACGGCCGCGAGCCGGGTAAATACGGCATCGGCCTCAAGGAATTGTGGCAGGTCAAGCCCGAGCATCACAAGCCCGGCCTCGTGCAGCACTCCTTCGGCTGGCCACTCGACATGAAGACCGGCGGCGGCTCGTTCCTCTATCATCTGGAGGACAATCAGGTAGCAGTCGGCTTCGTCCTGCACCTCAACTACAAAAACCCCTGGCTGTCGCCCTTCGAGGAATTTCAGCGCTTCAAGACCCATCCGGCCATCAAGGACGTGTTCGAAGGGGGCAAGCGTCTTTCCTACGGCGCGCGCGCGATCACCGAAGGCGGCTGGCAGTCCGTGCCGAAACTCTCCTTCCCCGGCGGCGTGCTGATCGGATGCTCGGCCGGGCTTGTGAACGTGCCGCGCATCAAGGGATCGCACAACGCGGTGCTGTCGGGGATGCTTGCGGCCGAACATGTCGCGGCGGCGATCGCGGAAGGCCGCGCCAATGACGAACTGACGGCCTATGAGGAAGCTTGGCGCGATACCGACATCGGCAAGGATCTGAAGAAGGTCCGCAACGTCAAGCCGCTCTGGTCTCGCTTCGGCACGCTCGTCGGCATCGGCCTTGGCGGCCTCGACATGTGGCTGAACACCCTGTTCGGCGTCTCGCCCTTCGGCACGATGAAGCACGGAAAGGCGGACCACGCGTCGCTGGACCCGGCCTCGAAGCACAAGAAGATCGACTACCCCAAGGCGGATGGCATACTGACCTTCGACAGGCTGTCCTCGGTGTTCCTGTCCAACACCAACCATGAGGAAGACCAGCCGATCCATCTGCAGGTCAAGGACATGGCGCTGCAGGTGCGCTCGGAGCACGATGTGTTCGCTGGTCCGTCGACGCGCTACTGCCCGGCCGGCGTTTATGAGTGGGTCGATGCCGACGGAAATTCGGCGGCCGACCCGTCGGTCAAGGATGTGCGCTTCGTCATCAACGCGCAGAACTGCGTGCACTGCAAGACCTGCGACATCAAGGACCCCAACCAGAACATCAACTGGGTGCCGCCACAGGGCGGGGAAGGACCGGTCTACCCGAATATGTGACGCATGGTCGGGCCGGGGCGCGACAGCGAAGCGGTCGCCGTCTGTCCAATCCGATCGCCGGGCTCGGCAGGCTTCAGCGAAAATTCCATGAGCACCGGCAGGTGATCGGAGCCGACCCATTCGAGCGTCTTGACGGAATGTACGACCACGTCGCCCTTCGTGAAGACGCGGTCGATCGGAAAGCCCGCAAAACGCATCCATTCGGGAAGCCGGCGGCTGAGCCAGGTCGGGCTGTCGGGTCCGGCGGGCGTCATCGCCGAAGCCCGTGTGATACGCGCTGAGGCAGCGCTCCACGGCGTCGCGTTCATGTCTCCGGCCAGTATGGCCGTGTCGCCGAGTGAGCCGAGCAACGGCGACAAATCTTCGATCTGACCCAACTGGTTCGCGGGCCACGGACGCCGCAGATGGATACCAGCAAGGTCGACGAAACGTCCGCCGAAATCGATCGTCGCCGTGGCCAGTATGCCGTTGCCGAGACATCGCGTCTGCATACCCTCTGTAAAGGGTCTCAATGACAGGATAGTAACGCCACCGGCATGACTGTGGGCGTCGCAGGCAAGCTTGTGCGGATAGGTTCCCGCCAGAAGGGCGATCTTCTCCTGCCACATGGGAGAGACCTCGTTGAACACCAGAACGTCCGGGCGGATGCGGCCGATCAGCGACAGGACCTTTCCGGGCTCCGGGTTGTTATAGCGCAGGTTGAGTTGCATCAGCCTGTAAGTGGGGCCAAGCTCGTCGGGCTGGTGCGAGGCCTGGACCCGCCCGAAGTTCTGCCCGACCAGCGGAATCCATGACGACCCGGTCACCGTCAGGATCGCGCCCGTGCCCAAAGCCGCCGCCAGCGCGCCGTTCCATCGGAAGCCGCGGACCAGCAGCAGCGGTATGGCCGTCACGATCAGCAGGACCGCAAGATGAAGACGCAGATGTGCGAACGCGTCGAGCGCAGGGTGGAACGAAGAAAAGAAGCCGGCGACGAGCGGTATCGACAGGATACCGGTGGCCATGAGCGCGGCAAGGCCTATGCCGCGGGAAACTGTTTTTCCGTCCATTCCGGTCTTGTTGGGCAGGATTGCGGCCCCTTCAAGATGCTACTGGAACGCCGTCTCCGCGAAACTGCGCAGCTTGCGCGAATGGAGCCGTTCGTTGGGCATTTCGGCCAGCCGCTGCAAGGCCTTGATGCCGATCGTCAGATGCTGGGCAACCTGGCGCTTGTAGAATTCCGAGGCCATGCCGGGCAACTTGAGTTCGCCGTGCAATGGCTTGTCGGAAACGCACAGCAGCGTGCCGTATGGCACGCGGAAGCGGAAGCCGTTGGCGGCGATGGTGGCCGACTCCATGTCGAGAGCGATCGCCCGGCTCTGCGAGAGGCGCTGCACCGGCCCTCGCTGGTCGCGCAGCTCCCAGTTGCGGTTGTCGATGGTCGCCACCGTGCCGGTGCGCATGACGCGCTTCAGATCATAGCCGGAAAGGCCCGTCACCTCGGCCACCGCCTCCTCGAGCGCAACCTGGACTTCGGCCAGCGCGGGGATCGGCACCCACACAGGCAGGTCGTCGTCGAGCACATGGTCCTCGCGGACATAGGCATGCGCCAGCACATAGTCGCCGAGCGCCTGCGTGTTGCGCAGCCCGGCGCAGTGGCCAAGCATCAGCCACGCATGCGGCCGCAGCACCGCGACGTGGTCGGTGATGGTCTTGGCGTTGGAAGGACCGACGCCGATATTGACCATGGTGATACCGCCATGGCCGGGTTTGCTTAGGTGATAGGCCGGCATCTGCGGCAGGCGCGCAAGCGTTGGCCCGTCGGGCGCCGACCCGCCTGCGCGCGTGATGATGTTTCCCGGTTCCACGAAGGCTTCGTATCCACCGCCGCCCTCCGCCATCAACTGGCGCGCCAGGATGCTGAACTCATCGATGTAGAACTGGTAGTTGGTGAACAGGACGAAGTTCTGGAAATGCTCGGGGCTGGTCGCCGTGTAGTGTGACAGGCGGTGCAGGGAATAGTCGATGCGCTGCGCCGTGAAGGGCGCAAGCGGCCGTGGGTCGCCGGCCAAAATCTCCAGCGTCCCGTTGGCGATGTGGTCGTCCGTTCCGTCAAGGTCCGGGACGTCGAACAGGTCGCGTATCGGGCGCTGGATGCGATCGGCGGCAGCACCGTCGACATGAGCTCCCTCGAAAAACGCGAAGTGCAGCGGTATGGGCGTGCGCGACTCGGCTACGATCACCGGCACACCGTGGTTACGCATGATCAGCCGCAGCTGTTCCGTAAGGTAGTTCTCGAAGAGATCGGGCCGGGTGATGGTCGTCGTGAACTGGCCTGGCGTCGGCATATGCCCGTATGCCTGGCGCGAGTCGATCCGGCTGTAGGACGAAGTGGTCACGCCGACCTCGGGGTAGAATGCCCGGTAGCGCTTGTTCGGGTCCGCCCCTCGCGCGAGCGCGGCAAATGAATCGCGCAGGAATTGCGTGTTGCGGTCATAGAGCTTCCGCAGCGCAGCGACGGCCTCGCCCGCGTCTGTGAAGCTCCGAGGCTCGATCCGCTCGGGCGATACGACGGATTCTATGGGCTGAGGATAGATTCGATTGTCCATGGCCCACTATAGGGGGCCTTTGAAGCGCTGGGGAGGTGCCTTTCCGGTAATTCTGGCGGCTCGAGGCGCCAAGGCGCTCAGCCCCGCCGCAGCGACATCATCAGCACGAAACCCGCGCCGGTCTTCTTCATGGTCGGCGCCTGGATGATCGCGTCGTCGGCGGCGCGAAGCTGCGAAACGGTGAGCAGGGGTGCGGAGATGACCAGCACGACCGCAAGCGCACGCGGTATCAGGCCCAGGCAGGTGAGGGTCTCTTTGAACAGGCGGGTCACTGTCTTCTACTCTGTTTCAAGTTCAAGTGCGTTCAGCGGCGGTTCTGGTTCAAACCGCAGAGGATTTTCGATCCCGCAACACAGGAATGCATGCCTGCGCTTGGGTAGTGCCGGCCGGAGTTGGCGACCGCGATGGAGAAGAACATCCCGAAAAGCGTTACGAACAGGCACACGATGGTGAAGCGGCGAGCGAGCATTTCCGTCTCCTTCAATGTCGCGGAGAATGCGCCGGCCTGCCTGAACAGCCTCTGAGACGGCCATTCATGTGCCGTTCAAATTTATTGAAGCGCGTTAATGCCCGCCGATATTGGCGGTTGCGCGCGGGCGGCCTATCTGGAGGATGTCTTCCCCAAGCACCGGAGCATGCCGATGACCACCCAGACGAAGCCGATCGAACTCCACTACTGGCCGACGCCCAATGGCTGGAAGATCACGATCATGCTGGAGGAACTCGCCGTTCCCTATGACGTCAGATATGTGAATATCGGCAAGGGCGAGCAGTTTGAGCCTTCGTTCCTGAAAATCGCTCCCAACAACCGCATGCCGGCGATCGTCGATCCGGAAGGCCCTGGAGCCGAACCGATCTCGATCTTCGAGTCGGGCGCCATCCTGCAATATCTCGGCCGCAAGTTCGGGCGGTTCTATGGCGACGACGAGCGCTCGCGGGTCGAGGTCGAGCAGTGGCTGTTCTGGCAGGTCGGCGGGCTCGGCCCGATGGCGGGGCAGGCGCATCATTTCCGCAAATACGCGCCGGAGAAGGTGCCATACGCCATCGCGCGCTACACCAACGAGGTCAATCGGCTCTATGGCGTCATGAACAGGCGGCTGGCCGACAGGGATTTTCTTGCCGGGGACTATTCGATCGCCGACATGGCGTCCGTGGGCTGGGTCAAGTCGCATGAGAGCCAGGGGCAGGACCTGAACGATTTCCCGCACCTGAAGCGCTGGTTCGAGACGTTGCTCGCACGCCCGGCGGTCGAGCGTGGGCTGGCGGTCGGCCAGGAGCGGCGCAGCAACCTTGCCGACGACAAGGAAGCGCAGAAGGTACTCTTCGGCCAGCGCTCCCCATCCTGAACGTCGCTCCAGACCGTACTTTTGAATTGTCGAGGTGACGTGCCGGCTCGCTAGCCGGCTCGTCAGGCAAGGCTTTCTACAGCCTTGTCCACGTCTGTGACCGGCAGATCAGCCCGCCGAGCATGCAGCCGCTCATCTCAAGGCTGTTTCCCGACAGCGCGCCCTGACCCGAATAGGTTTTGTCGGTCGCCGGATCGGTGAGGCTGCCCGTATACCCGCTGGCACCGTCAGGTTTGAGTTTGCCTATCGTCTTGCCGGTATGTTTCCCGCTCTTGAGCTGGATGCAGAAGGCCGCACCGCACGGGCTTATCCGCGCGGTAGCGCCCGATTGCAGGCGCCAGTTGCCTTCGACCGGGTCGGCGAGCGCGGCGCCCACGCAGAAAAGCAGGCCGGCGGCCGCGATTGACGATCTGAGAAACACCGATGGCCTCCTTCCGCCAAGTCGACACCGTCGAAAGCTAGCCGAAACCGCGTCCGGGCGGAAGCGAAGCAGTTGGCGGGACGATCTTTGCAATGTTGCGCGTGGTTAGCGAAGCGTTGCAAATGTATCTTCGCATTTTCAGCAATTTTTCTGAAAAACAGCGCGATACCGCCCTTCCTATCCTTAATGGATTCTGGCGTTTACCGCTCGTTTGAACTTTGTTTGCGTCAAATTAAGCACGCCATTTAACGACGGATTCAAGGCTCCGCCGCCATCCTGCGAACCATCGGAAGAGCAGCCCGGGACACCAGATGGAGCGGCTCTCCAGAGTGGATACAGGGGATAAAAATGGCACGTTATGAAATGTTTGAGCAGGGCATCGGCAGCATGGGCGCAAGCGCCCAGGCAGACATTCTTTTCGAACTGGGCATGATGTATGCGACCGGCCGCGACTGCGATACCGATGTCGTCGCCGCCCATAAGTGGTTCAACATCGCGGCCATCAAGGGCTCGACCCGTGCGGCGGAGCTGCGCTCGGAGCTCTCCTCTTCAATGTCGAAGGCCGACATTGCGCGGGCCCTGCGCGAGGCACGCGACTGGATGACCGCTCACTGATCGTAACGGGGCATTTGCGAAAAGGCCAACGGCGCGCAGACGCTGGCCCAAGGACAAGACGCGGGAAGACCCGCGCGTGGACTGCAACAGGGACAGGCAAGCGGGGCGCAATGCCTCGCCGGCAACACATCAAAGGCCGCGACCGGACGAAGATCCGGCGCGGCCTTGCCGATTCTGCGGCGTGGCTCCTATGCTGATGACCGCTTTTTAATTGGAGTTCCGGTGACTTCCGCGATAGCTTCGGCGCGATCCGCGGGATCCAAGGGAGGAAGATGATGAAGCTCAGGACAACCATCGGCGCGACGGCGTTCGCGCTGACTTTCGGCGCGTCGGCAGCCTATGCCGACGATTTGGTCATCGCCGTGGCGGGACCGATCACCGGCCAGCTCGCCACAATCGGCGATCAGTTCAAGACAGGCGCGCAGGCCGCAGCGGACGCGATCAATGCGGCCGGCGGCGTCAACGGACGCCAGATCAAGATATCGCTCCAGGATGACGTGTGCGATCCCAAGCAGGCCGTTTCGGTTGCCAACCGAATTGCCGCCGAGGGCATCAAGTTCGTGGATGGCCACGCATGCTCCGGCTCGAGCATTCCCGCGTCCGCGGTGTACGCGGAAAACGGCATCCTGATGATGAGCCCGGCGTCGTCCAACCCGCTGATGACCGACGATGCGGCGGCGAAAGGCTGGTCGACCATAATGCGGCTCTACACCCGTGACGACGCGCAGGGCGCGTTCATCGGCCCGTGGATCGCCGAAAAATACAAGGGCAAGAACGTCGTCGTCCTGCACGACAAGAGCGCATACGGGCAGGGCGTGGCCGACGCGGTCAAGGCTACCATGAACGCGGCCGGCCTGACCGAGGTCATGTATGACGGCATCAATGCCGGCGAAAAGGACTATTCGGCGCTGGTCACCAGGCTGAAGAGCCTCAACGCGGACGTCGTCTACTTCGGCGGCTATCATCCCGAGGCCGGGCTGATCCTGCGCCAGTCGGCCGAGCAGGACCTCAAGTTCCAGCTCATCATGCCCGACAGCATCGCGTCTCCGGAATTCTGGCAGGTGGCCGGCCCGGCGGGAGAGGGCACGATGTTCGTGTTCCCGTCCGATCCCCAGTCCAAGCCCGAAGCCAAGGAAGTCGTCGAGAAGATCACCGCCGGGGGCTTCGTGCCGGAAGGCTTCACGCTGTTCTCCTATGCCGTCATCCAGGCGATCGCACAGGGCATCGAGCGCGCGGGAACGGATGATCCTGTCAAGGTCGCGGCTGCCCTCAAGGACGGTACTGCGGTCAATACGGTGGTCGGCTCGATCGTCTTCGACGAGAAGGGCGACATCAAGGACGCGACCTACGACATCAACCAGTGGCACAACGGCGAATACGCGCCGATCCAGCCCTGAGCTGATCCGCCAGTCTCGCGAAAGGCCGGGCTTGCCCGGCCTTTCTCTTTTAAGGACCGACGTTGGCTGACGGCTCCTCGAAAGTCACGAGCACCGAGCCTTCCGATATCTGCGCGCCTTCGGCCGCGATTTCCGTCACCACCCCGTCATGGGGAGCGGTGATCGTGTGCTCCATCTTCATGGCCTCCAGCACAAGCAGCGGCTGTCCCCTGGAGACGGAGTCTCCCCTTGCTGCCCGCACGATCTTGACCAGGCCGGACATGGGTGCGCGCATGCCTGCGGAGCTATCTTCCTGCTGTCCGGCTGCATCGAAAGGATCGCGCACGGAAAAATCGAAGGTCGTGCCTTTCGAGAACACCGCCACATGACCCGGCCACCGGGCAGTCCGCGCTTGCGCGACTGCAGGAACGGGCTGGTCGTCTGCGTCCTCGAAACGCACGCTGGGCCTTCCATGGCCTGGGACCGACACGAACCCCATGATCCACTCCTCGCCGAATCCGATCGAGACGCGCCGTTCCACAGGATGGAAATGGGAATATCCGGCCAGCGCCGACCATGGGTCGTCGTCTGTCGGGAGAGTGTCAAATCCGGATGCCGCGAGAATCGCGGCGGATACGATCGCGGGCGACGGCGACCTCGTGGCGGCAAGGGCGTCCTGCTTGCGCGGGATCAACCCGGTATCGACGTTTCCTGCCGCGAAGTCGCCGTCACGCGAAAGCGCGCAGAGGAAGGGGAGGTTGGTTACGGAGCCGGCGATCTCGGTTGCGTCCAGCGCCTGCGAGAAAGCTTCAAGCGCCGAGGCGCGATCTGCCCCGCCGACCACGAGCTTGGCGATCATCGGGTCGTAGTAGGGAGAGATTTCATCGCCTGTCCGCACGCCGGTTTCCACGCGGATCGTCGGAGAGGGTTCGGGGAAGGCAAGGTGGCGCAACCTGCCTGTCGCTGGCAGGAAACCGCGCGCCGCGTCTTCCGCATAGAGCCTTGCCTCGAAGGCATGGCCGGCCAGGACGATCTTGTCCTGTGTCCTGGGCAAGGGTTCGCCGGCCGCTACGCGCAACTGCCATTCGACAAGGTCGATGCCGGTGATCATTTCCGTGACCGGATGCTCGACCTGAAGGCGGGTGTTCATCTCCATGAACCAGAAGCGATCCGGCCTCAGTCCTTCGGATGCGTCGACGATGAACTCGATCGTCCCGGCCCCCGAATAGCCGATGGTCTTCGCGGCCCTGACGGCAGCCTCCGTCATCGCCGCGCGCATTTCTTCGGTCATGCCGGGGGCAGGGGCTTCCTCGATCACCTTCTGGTGGCGGCGCTGTACGGAGCAGTCGCGCTCGAAGAGATGGACCGCGTTGCCGAAATTGTCGCCAAAGACCTGAACCTCGATATGCCGGGACGTGGCGATGTATTTCTCGATCAGCACGCGATCGTCGCCGAAGGCCGCCTTCGCCTCGCGCCGAGCGGCCGAGAGTGCGTCGGGAAGTTCTTCCGCAGAGTCGACCCTGCGCATGCCCTTGCCGCCGCCGCCCGCGCGGGCCTTGATGAGCACCGGATAGCCGATCTCGCGTGCCTTGGAGGCCAGCAGCACAAGTTCCTGGCCCTCGCCGTGATAGCCGGGAACGACGGGAACGCCGGCGCGCTCCATCAGTCGCTTTGCCGCATCCTTCATTCCCATGGCGCGGATCGACGCGGCGGACGGGCCGATGAAGACGAGGCCCGACGCGGTCACCTGGTCCGCGAAATCGGCGTTCTCCGACAGGAAGCCGTAGCCCGGATGCACGGCCTCGGCGCGCGAATTGATCGCCGCCGCGACGATGCGCTCGTCGCGCAGATAGCTTTCGCTCGCCGGCGAGGGACCGATATGCACGGCCTCGTCGGCCATCTCGACATGAAGCGCGCGCGCATCGGCGTCCGAATAGACGGCAACCGTGGCGATGCCCATGCGGCGAGCGGTGCGGATGATGCGACAGGCGATCTCGCCGCGATTGGCGATAAGTATCTTCTTGAACATGATCTGCTTCCTGCCGGCACAACGTTCCAGCCGGTACTGTAAAGCAATTGCAGGAAAAGTGGGCAGCGCTTTTGCGCGCAGACTACTCGCTGACCCAGCGCGAGACGAGGCGGGCGATGGAGGGGCCGAGCACCAGCACCATGATCAGCCTGCAGCTTTGCAGCGCCATGACGAAGGACATGTCGACGCCCCGGGATGCGGCCGCGATGATGGCGACCGAATCCAGTCCGCCGGGGCTGGTCGCCAGATAGGCGGTCAGCGGGTCTATGCCGATCTCGTGGCTCAGCAGCCAGGCAAGTCCGCCGCAGAACGCCATCAGCGCCACGATGGAGCAGAATATCTGCGGCAGCGCCCTGAAGGCATGACGCAGTATGGCGCTGGTGAAGTTCAGGCCGATCGTCCAGCCGATGAGCGCATAGGATGCGTCCAGAAGCCATCCGGGTATCTGCATCGCGACGCCGAGGCCCAGATGCAGGACCCCGCCGAGTATGGCCGCGCCCAGGAAATAGGGCGAGGGCAGGCGCAGGTGCTTTCCCGCATAGCTGCCGGCCAGCGCGATCGCGAGCGTGGAGCCGAAAGCCTGCCATTCGATCGCCGGAAACCAGACGGTCGGAGCAGCTTCGGTTCCCGTCGTATCCACCCAGAGCCCGGCGACTGCTGCCGCCGTCACGGAAACCATGATTACGCGCAGGTACTGCATGAAGGCCACGAGGCGCTGGTCCGCGCCGAAGGCGCCGGCCATCAGCACCATTGCGGTCGAGCCGCCGGGCGCAGAGCCCCAGACCGCGGTGGTGCTAGGAAGTACCCCGAAGCGGCTGATGAACCAACCGAGGAAGCTCGATGCCGCGAGCGTCAGCGAGACCGTGCCGCCTATCAGCAGCCAGTCGTCGGCGAAGGCGGTGACGATGGAAAGCGAGATCGATGACGCGACGAGGCATCCGACAATCGCCTGCGCCCCGTTGAAAAATGCCCTCGGCACGCGGATCGTCGTGCCGTTCGTTCCCGCGACGATGGCCGCCAGCATAGGACCGATCAGGAAGGCGGCAGGCAGGCCGCCAAGCGATATCGCCGCCGAGAGAGCGCCGCTGAGCAGAACGAGCATGGCACCCTGGGCGGCTGTGTGCAGTCCTGCGAGACGCTGCGGCCGGTCTGCCTGCGTCGTCATGCGGCCCGTGCTGCGGTCACGCGAAAGGCACCGCACTGGTTCCGGGCGGAAGCTTCGCCTCGTCGTCGGGCTCGACGTGGATCGTCACGCGCACGCTCGGGATTTCCTTATGCAGCGCGTCCTCGATGCTGTCGCAGATGACATGGCTCTGGCGCACGCTCATGTCGCCGTCGACGATCAGGTGGAATTCGATGAAGGTCGCACGCCCGGCGATGCGCGTCTTGAGGTCATGGACCTCGATCGCGCCCTTGGAGTGGGCCGATATGATGTCGCGGATGCGGATATGCTCCTCGGTGCTGACGGCCTTGTCCATCAGACCGCCCAGCGACTCGCCCATGATCTTCCAGCCCTGGAAGAGTATGTTGATGGCCACCAGCGCCGCCAGCAGCGGATCGAGGATGTGCCAGCCGGTCGCGACCGCGAGAATGAGGCCGACGATCACGCCGAAAGACGTGATCACATCGGTCATCAGATGGTGCCCGTCGGCCTCCAGCGCCGGTGAGCGACCGGCGCGCCCCTGCCGGATCAGCACGAACGCCCATGCGGCGTTCACCACAGCGGCCGCGCCGTTGATGGCCAGGCCCTGCCATGGCTGTTCGAGCGGGCGCAGATTGCTGAGCGATTGCAGCACCTGCGACATGATCAGCAGGGCGGCCACGATGATCATCACGCCTTCGAGCACGGCGGCGAAATATTCGGCCTTGTGATGACCGTGCTGATGATCGCGGTCGGCCGGCCTGTGGCTGATCCGTATCGCCCACAGGGCAGCGATGGCCGTCACGACGTTGACGACCGATTCCAGCGCGTCTGAATAGAGCGCCACCGACCCGGTGATCTGCCATGCCAGCAGCTTCAGGCCGAACACGACGAACGCGATGACAATCGACCAGACCGCGAGCCTCGCCACCCTGCGCTTGGTGTTCGTCGATGACGACACCGTGGAAGATGCTGTCGTCAACTTATGCTGCCTTGTCTTTCGCCTTGCGCGGCAGATGGGCAACGACGTTCTCGATCATCCTCATGCCTGCATTCTGGCCGAGCGTCATGATGGACTCCGGGTGGAACTGCACCGCCGCGACCGGTTCCTTGCGGTGCTCGAAGGCCATGATGACACCGTCTTCTGTCTCGGCTGTGACAAGGAATTCGTCGGGCAACCGGGCAGGGTCGGCGAAGATCGAGTGATAGCGGCCGACGGTGATCTCCTTGGGCAGTCCCGAGAAGATCACGCCAGGTTTGGATACGCGGATGCGTGAGGGCTTGCCGTGCATGGGCACGTGGAGCTGGCGCAGTTCGCCGCCATAGGCTTCCGCAAGCGCCTGCAGGCCGAGACAGACGCCGAAGATCGGCAATTCGCGCGAAAGCGCCTTCCTGATCGTCGCCGCGCAGTCGAAATCCTTTGGCATGCCCGGGCCGGGAGAAAGCACGACGAGGTCCGGGTTGAGGCGGTCGAACACCTCTTCGGCGACCGGAGAGCGGACGGTGGACACATTGGCGCCCGTCTGGCGGAAATAGTTGGCCAGCGTGTGCACGAAGCTGTCCTCGTGATCGACGAGCAGGATGTTGACGCCGTCGCCTACCCTGGCCGTCTGGCGTTCGTCCGAGGCGGTATTTCCGGTCTTGGCGTCGCGGATCGCGGAAAGCATGGCGGAGGCCTTCAGTTCGGTTTCGGCTTCTTCTTCCTCGGGTACGCTATCGTACAACAAAGTGGCGCCCGCGCGCACCTCTGCGATGCCGTCCTTGACGCGGATGGTGCGCAGCGTCAGCCCGGTGTTCAGGTCGCCGTTGAAATGCACCATGCCGATCGCCCCGCCATACCATGCGCGCGGGCTCTTTTCGTTCTGCTCGATGAAGCGCATGGCCCACAGCTTTGGCGCCCCTGTGACGGTGACGGCCCATGCGTGGCTGAGAAAGGCGTCGAAGGCGTCCATGCCCTCGCGCAGCCGTCCCTCGATGTGGTCGACCGTGTGGATGAGGCGCGAATACATCTCGATCTGGCGGCGGCCGATAACGCGTACCGAACCTGGCTCGCAGACGCGGCTCTTGTCGTTGCGGTCCACGTCCGAGCACATGGTCAGCTCGGATTCGTCCTTCTTCGAGTTCAGCAGCTTCAAAATCTGCTCGGAGTCGGAGATGGCGTCGTCGCCGCGCTTGATCGTGCCGGATATGGGACAGGTCTCGACGCGGCGGCCGTTCACGCGCACAAACATCTCGGGCGATGCGCCGATGAGATATTCGCCTTCGCCAAGATTGATGAAGAAGGAATAGGGCGAGGGGTTGATCTGCTTCAGCCGCCGCGAGATTTCCGAAGGCGGGGTTTCGCAGCGCTCGTAGAACATCTGGCCTGGCACGACCTCGAAGAGATCGCCTCGGCGGAAGCTCTCCATCGCGCGCGTCACCAGCCTGGAGTATTCGCCGGGTTCGTGGTCGCCGCGCGGCGGGATCCGGTCCGATGGCTTGAACGGCGCTTCCTCGCCGTCGCGCGGCAGGCCACTGGTCGAGAAACCATGGCCGGAATAGTCGTATCGGTCATGCCAGGCCTTGGCCTGATGGTGGTCGACGACGAGAATCTCATCGGGCAGATACAGCACCAGATCGCGCTGGCTCTCGGCCCGCTTGAGCGAATAGTCCACCGGATCGAACTGGAAGGCGAGATCGTAGCCGAACGCGCCGTAGAGCCCGAGGTTGGAATCGTGGTCGGTGCGGAACAGCGCGGTGATCGCGCGCAGCACCGTGAAGACGGAGGGCACGCGGCTGCGTTCCTCTTCCGTGAAGACACGGCCGGGTTGCGCGATCGTCAGCGCAAGCCGCCGTTCGGTGGTCTGAGTGAACGTCACGTCCTCGAGCGCGAACATGGCCTTGCCGATGATCGGCAACAGAACCTCGCCGCGGCTGTTGAGGGCCTCGATCCGCATGGCGCGGCCGCGCGCGGAGATGACCAGCGGCGGATCGATGATCGCCGTGTCCCAGCGCGTGTAGCGGCCGGGATATTCGTAGTTGGAGGAGAAGACGGCTCCGCGGCGGCTGTTCAGGGCGCTGATATAGGTTTCGATGGCGCCGGCATAGGGCGTATCGTGGCGTTCGCGCGCGATTCTGATACCGCCCGCGGTCACAAACGTCTCGACGCCGTTTTCAAGTTGTTCGATGGTCATTCCCCGTCTCCGTATTCCCTGCTCGGACCCGGAAAGCACCTGAAAAACAAAAGGCCGCCCGGGGTTTTCCCTTGCGGCCACACAATTTCGCACGCGCATGCGCAGTCAGGCCGCTGTCAGCAGGCCCACCACCAGAGTTGCGCGTTCGAAAGCTTCTTCATGCGTCCTCTCTACCGGCGAAAGCCGCGCTGCGCAACCGGATTCGCACGCCCGGAAACATGCCGCGCAAACCCGGTCCTGCCGCGTCAGTCTTCGAGCGCGCCGGCCTTCGGCTTTGCGCTTCTCACCTCGCCGATCAGCTTGATGATGTCGTCGCCCGCGCGGCCGGACCGGCGCGAGATGCGGGTGAGGATGTATCCCGATTGTGGAGCGCGGACCTCGATCGCCCCGTCCGGCTCGCCCGGCGTATGCACGATGGTTGCGAGCTTCGCGCCCTTGCGGACACGCTGGCCGGGCTGCACGTGGAAAAGGATGGCGCCGGCGCGCGGCATCGCTATCATCTCGACATTGCCGATCGGAGCCGCGATTCCCGTGAACCTTTTCGCTTTGGCCGCCTTTTCGTCGGCGATGACTCCGCGCACCGCAAGCAGCCGGTATATGCCCTCCGCGTCGGACTTCGCATAGGAACTCTCGACGTCGCTTAGCCCGCGCAATTCGACCGTGGTCACGACCCGACGGTCGAATCCGGCCTTTTCCGGTGCCATGCCCCGATAGGGATGGATCGCCGCCTCCTCGAAGGCCGCGCCCGACGGGCCATCCCACAGGATCACGGCATCGACGCCCATGGCGGCGGCGCAATCCTTCATGGCCGGCCACAACTGGGCTGGTATGTAGAGATAGGGCACGCCCTCGTCGTCGCAATGCAGGTCGAGCACGATATCGTGGCCCATCGACAGGCCGACCAGCAGCCGCTTCAGCCGCGTATCTGCGGTCGACGCCGGGTTGAGCGGCGGCAGCGCACTGGCGTCGGGCCTCCCGATCAGGGGAAAGTCCCTGTTGAAGTTGGTGCGGGTGCCGAGATGGAAACGCCCCTGCACCTCCCCGAAATGATATTGTGCGCGACCGATCGGATTGGCGGCGGGCACGATGGTGATGTCCCCGGCTATGCGCCCCTCGGCCTCGGCGGCACGCAGCATGGGCATCAGGGCGTGGACCGCGACGACGCCCGGCAACTCGCCGGCATGCAGCGCGGCCTGGATATAGGCGGTCGGAGCGCTTCGCGACGTTCCCTTGAAGCGGAACACCGTCACCTCATACGTCACGCCTTCGGTGTCGCCGGGAATCTTTTCGATGGTGGTCTTCATCTGCGTCCTCCTGTCGCCGACGCAGACCATGCCCTTTGGCGGGCGCGCCCGCAATGGGGAGGCAGCCGCTCAGGAGGGAGCAATGAACGGCTGGCTGATCTGTCTGAATACGGGCAGCGCCTCCAGTCGCTCGCAATGGAGCGCGAGCTCAGGATAATCCTGCATGGTCACCACGTCCGGCAGCGCTTCGGTAACATGGCGAACCGAACAGGCGACGGCGATGTCTGCGTGGCCGATCGTCTCGCCGAACCAGTATGCCGACCGGCGCTCGGCACGGTCTTCCTCGATCATGGCAAGCGCGCCGGCGATCTGCGCGCGGCAGCGTTCCACCCATACCGGTGAGACTTCCGCGTGCAGTCTTTGTTCGTAGAAGAGGCTGACGCCCTTGTCGGCCACTCCGCTCGCCAGCGCGGTCACCCCGAGCGCCCGGTGCCGGTCCGGCTCGCCGGAAGGCCAGAGCGAGCGCTCCGGCGCAACGACGCTTTCCAGATGGGCGATGATGAGATGGCTGTCGAAAAGGGCGTCCCCGTCATCGAGGACCAGTGTCGGAACGCGCATCAGCGGGTTGATCGGCCTGATCTTCTCCTTGTCCGAGAAGGTCGACCACGGTCTATGCTCGAATGGTAGCCCGTAAAGCGTGAGCGCGATGCCGACGCGGCGGACGAACGAGGAATCATACTGGCCGATAAGGATCATGCTGGGACACTCCGGGAGAGCTTCAGCCTGTCACGCACGCACGGCCCGTGGCAAGGGGAAGGGCAGCCGATGCTGACAGCGACGACCCCGATCACGCGGCTCAGGAGATCGCGGCGGCGATATCGGCTTCCGACATTCCGGTGATGACACGCTCGACGGCCTCGACAGTCGATTTCTTCGGGTCGATGTCGTCGGCCACCACCTTGCCGCGCCGCATGACGACGATGCGGTCCACGACCTGAAAGACATGGTGGATGTTGTGCGCGATGAAGATGCAGGAATGGCCTGAATCGCGCGCGCCGCGCACGAAGGACAGCACGCCTTGCGTTTCCGCCACGCCGAGATTGTTGGTGGGTTCGTCGAGGATGATGAGGTCGCTGTCGAAATGCATGGCCCGCGCGATGGCCACGGCCTGACGCTCGCCGCCCGACAGCGAGCCGATCGGCGTCGTCGGGGGGATGTTCTTTGTGATGCCCACCTGCTTCAACAGATCGCGCGCGACGTCGTTCATCATGTCCTGATCCATCCGGTTCAGGAAGCGGGGTCCTTTCAGCGGCTCGCGCCCGAGGAACAGATTGCGCGCGATCGACAGTTGCGTGACGAGCGCGGAGTCCTGATAGATGGTCTCGATCCCGTGCGCGATGGCGTCGCCCGTGCTTTGCAGGTTCACCTTCTCGCCGCGGATGAAGATATCGCCGCTGGTCAGCGGAACAGCTCCCGACAGCACCTTGATCAGCGTCGATTTCCCGGCGCCGTTGTCGCCGAGCAGGCCGACGATCTCGCGCTCGTTGACGTGGAAGTCGGCGTCGTCCAGGGCCTGCACCCGGCCATAGGACTTGCGGATGTTCTTCATCCGGATCAACGGTTCTGCATTCGTGGCTGGCATGATCATGTCCCTGCCTGGTGGCGGCGTTCGAGCCATGAGTGAAGCGCCATCATGCCAAGGATGATCGCGCCGATGAAGATGTTGTAGGCGAGGCCAGGCACGCCGATCATCACGATGCCGTTGCGCATTACTCGCAGTATCAGGATGCCGCACACCGTGCCGATGATCGTGCCCCGGCCGCCGGTCAGCGCCGTGCCGCCGATCACCACCATGGCGATGACTTCAAGCTCGTAGCCCATGCCGCTGTTCGGGTTGGCCGAGGCGGTGCGGATGGAGCTGATGATGCCCGCGAGTGCCGCCATGGACGCCGACAGCATGAATAGGCCCACCTTGACCTTGTTGACCTTGACGCCGCGCGCCGCCGCCGCGCCGGGATTGCCGCCCGCGGCCTGGATCCAGTTTCCGACGCGGCTCTGCGTCAGGACGTATCCGAGGATGATGATCGCCAGGATGAACCAGAACAGCGACATGTAGAGTCGGAACGGACCGACATAGAAATCGCCGACGAGGACGTTCGCCAGCCAGCTGCCCTGCGAATTCCATGTGCGCTGGGGAAATCCGTCGGTGATGAACAAGGCGCTTCCCCGCACGACCAGGAGCATGCCCAGTGTCACGAGGAAAGAGGGGATCTTGAGCTTCGTGACGAACCAGCCGTTTACGGCGCCGATGAACATGGCCACCGCAAGCGCCACGATGAAAGATACTTCCAGCGATGTGAGGCCCGCGTTGAAGAGCGTCCACATCAGAACCGGCGAGAAGCCGAACACCGAACCGACAGACAGGTCGAATTCGCCCGATGTCATGAGCAGCGTCATCGCGAGCGCAATCAGCCCGAGCTCGACGGTGAAGGCCAGCGTGTTGGAGATGTTCTGCGCCGACAGGAAATTCGGATTGATCGCCTGGAAGACGATGATTTCGAGGACCAGCAGAATGAACGGGCCGAATTCCGGCCTTGCGATCATGCGCTGCAGGATTGAACGCTTTTCCAAGTGAATGCCGCCAGTTTGAGTGCCGACGCGTTCCGCCAGCGCGTCAGGCGGCGGAATGCACGAGAATATCCGCGGCGAACGGGTGCCGCCGCGGATATGTCTGTGGGACTACTTGCCCGACAGGATGTCGTCGTAGACCTGTGCGGTGTCCTTTTCGTAAAGGGCGCCGGTGATCACCTGGAAGCCTGCGGGAACACCGCCCGCTTCCATCGCCGCGAGCGACAGCGCGACATAACTGGTGGCCTGCGGATCCTGCCACTGCGCGGCATTGACGTAGCCGGTCAGCACTTCCTGCGTGGTGTCGAGCGAGTTGCCCCAGCCCACGACCGGGATTTCGCCCGGCTTCACGCCGACCTGGTCGAACACGCGTTTGATCGAGCCGGTGACGAGGTCACCCAGGCCGATGATCGCATTCACCTTCTCGCGGTTGGCCGTCAGATAGTCGACCATGCGGTTGATGACCTCGGCCTGATCGAGGGTCGCCTCGGTGACCTCATACTTGATGCCTAGCGGTTCGAAGACGCTCTTGATGCCTTCCTCTTCCTGCACGCCATAGGTCGCGCCGGGGATTTCGACAGGCATCCAGACGAAGTCGCCGGACTTCACCAGGCCCTTGTCGACCAGATACTGCGCCCAGCCGCGGCCGAAGACCACGTTGTTGCCGCCGACATAGGTGTCGAAGCTTGCGGTCGGGTCCGGCGTGTTGAAGTTGATGATCGGGATGTTGGCCGCGTTCGCCTCCTTGGCGACCTCGACCAGGCTGCCCGGATCGGGGCTCGTGGTGACGATGCCGTCGGCCTTGCCGGCGATTGCCGCGCGCAGGGCTTCCTGATGCGCAGCCACGTCGCCATTATGGAACGAGGTGTTCACCGTGTTGCCGGTGTCGGCTTCCCACTGCTTGGCGCCTGCCAGGAAGTAGGTCCAGACCGGATCAGCCGGGCTGCCGTGCGAAATCCAGTAGAATGTCTTGCCCGCCGCCTGGGCGACGCCGCCCGAAAGCGGTACGGCAAGCGCCAGCACCGCGCCGGCCACAAGCAAACGCAAACTCTTCAACATGCAAAACTCCTCCCATTATCCCGAGCGCCGTATGATTTCCGGCCATGACCTGAAACCCGCAGCCTGAAGCCCGGATGCGGCTCCTACCAACACACCCGGAACCCTAAAGCAGCGTCTTTCGATCAGAATAGCAAGCCCTCATTTCCCGCCCGGTGTTTCGCACTGCAGAGAGGAAGTCGGCTACATCCGGAAAACCGCCGGCCGCATCTCGGGGATCGGCGCATTCAGGGCCGCCGATAGTGAGAGCGCCAGCACCTCGCGCGATCGGGCGGGATCTATGATCCCGTCATCCCACAGGCGCGCCGAGGAATAGAGGGGATGACCCTCGCGCTCGTATTTCTCGATGATAGGGGCGCGGAACCCGGCCTCTTCCTGCGCGGACCACACGCCGCCCGTCCTTTCGATGCCCTCGCGTTTGACGAGCGAGAGCACGGTCGCGGCCTGCTCGCCGCCCATGACGGAGATGCGCGCGTTCGGCCACATCCACAGGAAGCGGGGCGAATAGGCGCGGCCGCACATGCCGTAGTTTCCGGCTCCGAACGAGCCGCCGATGATCATCGTGACCTTTGGCACCTGCGCGGTCGCCACGGCGGTCACGAGCTTCGCGCCGTCGCGGGCGATGCCGCCCTGCTCGTATTTCCTGCCGACCATGAAGCCGGTGATGTTCTGTAAAAACACCAGGGGAATCTTCCTCTGGCAGCACAGCTCGATGAAGTGCGCGCCCTTCAGCGCGCTTTCGGAAAACAATATGCCGTTGTTCGCCACGATGCCGACCGGCATGCCGTGAAGATGCGCGAAGCCGGTGACGAGTGTCGTGCCGTAGTTGCGCTTGAACTCGTCGAGCTCCGATCCGTCGACGATGCGCGCGATGACCTCGCGCACGTCATAGGGCGTGCGCGTGTCGCCGGGAACGATGCCGTGAATTTCGTCCGCCGGATGGAGGGGGGGGACCGGCTCACGCAGATCGAGGCTTGCGTCCTTGCGCCGGTTGAGATTGCCGACGATGCGCCTGACGATCGCCAGCGCATGGGTGTCGTCCTCGGCGAGGTGGTCGGCCACGCCCGAGAGCCGCGTATGGACATCGGCCCCGCCGAGTTCCTCCACCGTCACGTCCTCCCCGGTCGCCGCCTTCACCAGCGGCGGCCCGCCGAGGAAGATCGTGCCCTGGTTCTTCACGATCACGCTTTCGTCGGACATGGCCGGCACGTAGGCGCCGCCCGCCGTGCAGGATCCCATGACGCAGGCGATCTGGGGAATGCCCGCCGCGCTCATATTGGCCTGGTTGAAGAATATGCGGCCGAAATGGTCCCGGTCGGGGAAAACCTCGTCCTGGTTCGGCAGGTTCGCGCCGCCGGAATCGACGAGATAGATGCAGGGTAGATTGTTCTGCTGCGCGATCTCCTGCGCGCGCAGGTGCTTCTTCACCGTCATCGGATAATAGGTGCCGCCCTTCACCGTTGCGTCGTTAATGACAATCATCGTCTCGCGTCCCGAAACGCGCCCGACGCCCGCGATCAGGCCGGCCGATGAAATGCCATCCTCATACATCTCCCATGCCGCGAACTGGCCGATCTCCAGAAAGGGCGAGCCGGGGTCGAGAAGCTCGGACAGGCGCTGGCGCGGCAGGAGCTTGCCGCGCGAGACATGGCGCTCGCGCGCATTGTCGCTGCCACCGCGTTCCACGATGGCGGCCTTGGCCGCGATGTCGGCGACCAGCGCCTTCATGCGCTGCGCATTGTCGCGGAAGGCGTCGGAGGCGGTGGAGACGGATGATTGTATGATCGGCATTGCGAACGAGATCCCCTCCAGCACGCGCTTGCTGCGCATTGGATTCTGATGTATCAGCCGCGCCCCGCATGCGGCTAGCCTCTTGGCGGTCGCACATGACACCGTGATGGAGGCGACTATGAAAAGCATGAATATGCTTTCTTGTGAATGTCAGCCTCGGGCGATCTTCTGAGCCGCCCGAGAGCGGTCCCCTTCGCCACACCTACACCCATCAACAATTATCGGAGCGTAGCGGTCGCCGCTGCGCGGCATGTCATGCATTTGCGGTTTGTCACGCCGCTCATCCATCCGCGCAGCCGGGTGGAAGCCGGCTTTTTTCAGGCGTCCTGGTATCTGTATCGCAATCGTTGCCCTGGCTGGATTCTGGCCGAACTCGAGCGCGAGTTCGACTGGTTCAACGAGCAATTGCCGATTCCCGGGCGCATCGCGCGCCACTTCAAGCGGCGCAATTCCGTTTGGGGCATCTGCTGGTTCAGCGATGACGCCACAGAAATGATAAGCCGTGCGCGCTATTGTGCGTGGCTTGTCGAGGAGGGCGGCTTGCCCGTGCGGGAATTGCGCGTGACTCGTCAGCGTGAGATTCTCTGGCGCGACGCCTACCAGATCGTCTCCAAGCCTACTCCGGAGCTACCGCGCGCCTTCTCGCAGTAGCGCGGCGGAGGATTTCAACGGTCCTCCGCCATCATCTCCCTGCCGATCAGCCAGCGCCTTATCTCGCTGGTGCCGGCGCCGATCTCATAGAGCTTGGCGTCGCGCAGCAGGCGTCCGGTAGGGTAGTCGTTTATGTAGCCGTTACCGCCGAGAAGCTGGATTGCGTCGAGGGCCATCTGCGTCGCCCTTTCGGCGGCGTAGAGTATGCAGCCGGCGGCGTCCTTGCGCGTCGTCTGCTTGCGGTCGCAGGCCGATGCGACCGCGTAGACATAGGCGCGGGCGGCGCTGGCAATCGAATACATGTCTGCGAGCTTGCCCTGCACGAGCTGGAAATCGCCGATCGGACGTCCGAACTGCTTTCTTTCCCTGACATAGGGAATGGCGACATCGAGGCAGGCGGCCATGATCCCGAGCGGCCCGCCCGCCAGAACCGTCCTTTCATAGTCGAGGCCGGACATCAGCACTTCGACGCCGCTTCCTTCCTCGCCGAGCAGATTGTCGAACGGAACCTCGACGTCGCGGAAAACCAGCTCTCCCGTATTCGACCCGCGCATGCCCAGCTTGTCCAGTTTCTGCGCGATCGAGAAGCCGTCCATCGACTTCTCGATGAGGAAAGCCGTGATGCCGCGCGACTTCGCGGCCGGATCGGTCCGGGCATAGACCACCAGCGTGTCGGCGTCCGGCCCGTTGGTGATCCACATCTTCGAGCCGTTGAGGACATAGCGGTCGTTGCGCTTTTCCGCGCGCAGCGAGAGCGAAACGACATCGGAGCCCGAGCCGGACTCCGACATCGCAAGCGCGCCCACGTCCTCGCCTGAACAGAGGCCGGGAAGGTATTTCTCTTTCTGCGCCCTCGTTCCCCAGCGGTTGATCTGGTTCACGCAGAGATTGGAATGCGCCCCGTAGGAGAGGCCGACCGAGGCCGAGGCTCGCGAGATTTCCTCCATCGCGACGACATGGGCCAGATAGCCCATGCCGGACCCGCCGAATTCGGGGTCAGCTGTGATGCCGAGCAGCCCGGGCGCGCCGAGCTCCCGCCAAAGATGCGCGGGAAACGCGTTGGAACGGTCGATTTCTGCGGCGAGCGGCGCGATCCTGTCCTGCGCGAACCGGCGAACCATGTCGCGCAGATTGTCGATGTCCTCGCCAAGGCCGAAATCGAGCGTGTTCTGATACACGGGCGTCCTCCCTGAGTCTTTTCCGGTCTCAGGAACCGGCGGCGGCCCTCAGCGCGCGCGGCAGTTCCTCGGCGAAGATATCGAGTTCGTGGTCGAGCCCGACGCTCACCCGGACGCAGCGATCGAGCACCGGGGCCATCGGTTTGCGCACGAAGACGTCGCGTTCGATCAGCTCGCGAAGCACCTTCTGAGCAAATACTCCGTCCGCCTTGCAGTCGATGGTCACGAAGTTTGTCGCCGATTCGATCGGCGACAATCGGTTGTCGCGTGCGATTTCTGCGATGCGCCGTCGCCCGGCGGCGACCTTTGTCGTAACCTCGGCGAGATATACCTGATCTTCCAGCGCGGCCATGCCGGCGACCTGCGCCATCTTGTTGACCCCGTAATGGTTGCGGATCTTCTCGCAGTCGCGGATGAATCCTTCCTCGCCGACCGCATATCCGCAGCGTATGCCCGCAAGTCCGTAAGCCTTCGAGAAGGTGCGGAACCAGATCACATTGGGACGCGACACGTCGATCGGCGTCATCGCAGATTTCGGGCCAAGCTCGATATAGGCCTCGTCCAGCAGCAGCATGGTCGTTTCGGGCAGCGCGTCCATGAAGCGGACGAGTTCGTGCGCCTCCCACCATGTCCCCATCGGATTGTCGGGATTGGAAAGATAGACGACCGGCGCATTCTCACGCCTCACTGCGTCGAGCAGACCGTCGAGACTTTCGCGGTCGTTCTCGTAGGGTACGGTGACGAGGCGGCCACCGACTGCGGCAACGTGGAAGTTGAATGTCGGATAGGCGCCGAGCGATGTCACGACGGGCGTGCCCTCCGACACCATCATGTGCACGACGAGCCCGAGAAGCCCGTCTATGCCTTCTCCGACAACCACATTCGTGCTCTTGACGCCGACATGCGCCGCGAACGCCCGTCTCAATTCGAAGCTGTCAGGGTCGCAATACTTCCACATCTCGGGCGCCGCGTCGCGCATGGCGGCTATGACCGACGGAGCCGGGCCGAAACCGCTTTCATTCGCTCCGAGCCGCGCGCGGAACGCGCGCCCGCGTTCGCGCTCCTGGGCCTCCGGCCCTACGAAGGGAACCATGGTCGGCAATGCTGCGACCACAGGGGTAAGGGCTGGGCGTAGCGCCATGGGGAACTCCTTGAGAATGCACGGGCAGCGGTTGCCGGGATCGTCCCGTTTGTGCTTCCAAATGACGTTCCGCGCAATGGCCGGTTTTTTCCGCCAATTCCCGGCTTGCTGGAAATTGCCTGGCTTTGCATTATTCTTTGATCGACTCGGATCACGCAGGCGCTGCCCCGAAGACAAGCTGCGGGGAGGGTAAAAATGAGGAAATATCTGCTGATATGCGCATTGATGATGACGGGACCGGCGATGGCCGATCCCGTCCAGGTCATCACCAAAATGAGTTGTGCCCAGGTGCAGGCGCTCGTGCAGTCGAACGGATCGGTCGTCCTGCGATGGCAGTCGCCGGGGGGCAGGCCGCTATATGGCCGCTATGTCTCGGATCGTCGCTTTTGCCGCCCCGGCGAAGTCATACAGATCGGCAGCGTCCCGGCATCTGACAAGACCTGCAATGTGAGGAGATGCATCCTCAGGGTTCCAAGCTTCTGAAACTCGGCGCTCCGCTCCGCGCCGAGCCTCGTCAGTTGCTCATAGATTGCGGGCTTGCCTCGGCGCCTTGGCTCCTGCCGTCGCGCCTTTCGAGCACCGGCACGCAAACGTCCAGATCATGCGTTGCAAGATGGGCGTAGCGCATCGTCATCTGCAGCGTCTGATGCCCGAGCCACATCTGGACGCGTCTTATGTCGATGCCGCCGCGCACGAGGCGCGAAGCGCATGTATGGCGCAGGCAGTGCGGAACGAGTTGCACGTCGTCGGAGAACCCGCACTCGTCCTTGGCCTGATGCCACACCGCCCGGAACTGGTACTGCTTGACCTTGGTGAACGGCCCGGGCCCGGTATGCTTCATCTCTTTGAACATCGCGCGCACGCGTTTTGTAAGCGGAATCGAACGGCTTCGGCCCGACTTCGTCTGCCAGAACGTGACGCCATAGTCGCTTATGTCGTTCCAACGCATTCCGATGGCCTCGCTGAGGCGCGCACCGCTGTCCACTAGGAATACCGACAACTGGTAGAACAGCGTCGAGTGTTGCCTGATCTGGGCGAAGAGACGATCCTCCTCTTCCAGTTCAAGGAAGCGGATGCGGCCGTTCTTCTCTTTCTGACGCCTGAATTCCGGTAAGTTGAACAAGTCCCCCATCTTGCACGCCTTACGAAGCAACTTGCTCAGCGCAGCCATTTTTCTGTTTATGGTTGCATTGCTGTTGCCGCGCTCACGCAGGGTGCCGATGAGCATATCCAGCGTATCCTGATCGAATGTGCTGAATTTCCTGCCGAGGAGAATCTCGTTTATCTCGCCAAGAAAGGATCTGACATTCTCTTTGTGCTTTCCTTCTTCCCACAGAATAGGTCCGTAGCTCGAGAAAAGCTCGGTTATGCTGAATGACTCAACCTTTTTTACTAATCGATCAGAGCCGAATGAATAACTGATATGATGTGGCTGTGAACAATGTTGTTCGCGTGAATCTCTTGGAGATTCCGTACGTACTTGCATCTCTTTGTCCCACCCCTCAAGGCAATATACGCCTTTTGGTTGTAAAGACGAAGCGCTGTTTCAACTTTAGGTTCCCATTCGCGCATCTGCGACCCCGCCGCCTGCGCTCCGTACCTTTCCTTGATTTGTTGTCGAGAAAGCCCGCGCTTTGAAAAGCGCGGGCTCGATTGTGACCTATGCTTGCTTCAGCACGGGCTCATCAGCCGCCGAAGTTCGCCTGGAGGCGGAGGAAACCACCCCAGTTGGAACCGTCGGTGTCGCTGTCCCATGCGTCGAAGTTGTCGATGTAGACGACTTCAGGCGTGATGGTGAAGTTCGGGACCAGTTCGTAGGCAACGTTCGCGGCCACCGAGAAGTTCTCGAAGTCGTCATAGCCGATTTCGAGGTTGCCGGTTGCCTTCTCGTTGAACTTCCAGGCGCCGCCGACCCAGACGGCCCAGTCGCCGCCCCACGGAGCGTAGTAGTTGTTGAAATCGCCGTCGCTGCTCCAGCCGGCCATCACGAACATCGAGATCGCGTCGTTGATGTTGACGTCGACGCGACCCTTGATGGCGCCTTCTTCCCAGACGGAGTCGTAGCCGCCGACCACGGACACGCCGCCCCAGCCGCCACTGTAGCCGACGCCTGCAACCACATGCGGAACGTAGCTGTCGATCGTGTAAGCATTGAGCGGATTGGTCCCGGCATAGTTATCTTCGCCAGCGCCGGTTTCAAGCGCGACGGCGGCGGTGAAGCCGTTGCCAGCGTTGAAGGTGTAGGAGAGCTGGTGGGTGTCGAACGGACCGTAGGGGACGAGACCGTCGTTCGAGACGCCCGAGGAGTAGCCGGTGAAGGTCGAGAACAGCGAGTCGGTACGGCCTGCGCGGAAGCCGCCCAGTTCGATGAAGGCATGCTCGATGCCGATGTTCGTCGAAACGCCGGTGATCCCAGCGACGGTGGCGCTATTCGGCCCGTAAAACGGCTCGAACAATCCAGCCCCGGTAGCCCCGAGGCTGTAGGCGAACGGATCGCTTGCGACCGTATCGTAGTTGAAGTTGATATTGGCATAGGCGCGGAGCGTACCGAGTTCGGTCTCCGAGCGGGCGTCGACGCGCAGCGTGAAGCGGGCGCGCTTCTTCCAGGCGTCGTTCGTGTCGTAGTCAACGGTTCCCGGTTCCCGTCCGATCACGGGGCCTTCCGGACCCCAGGTTATTGCGTCGCCCGGCGTGAAAGAGAACGAGTTCTTGTCGAGAACGTCCTGATGGCCGAGAGCGCCGGCGCCGATGTCGTAGCGGACATAGCCGGAGACCTTGAGGCAGGTCTCGGTGCCGGGGATGTAGTAGAAACCAACGCCGTACGTGTCGCAGATGCGGACGTATTCCATTGGTTCCGGCTCAGCGATCACCACCGCATCGGCAGCGCGCGCACCGGACACTGCGACGAAAGCCGCAGCGGAGCCGAGAAGCAGGCCCTTGATGTTCATTTTC
>WPCJ01026690.1_pt1 | contig 85957 bp, 94 predicted proteins | sample 5399831 | NCBI WGS metagenome assembly WPCJ01 (sample SAMN12869470, study PRJNA574797) | sludge metagenome | isolation source: wastewater treatment of pH10 | place: China:Beijing | collected 2019-05-20
GCTGGCGATAGTCAGAGGTCGCGTAGTGAGATAAGCAGAAAAGTGCTTGCATTTTTCTGCGTTCAAACGGAGGAGGTCGTTAGACCGACAGCCCTCTCGCAGTTACCAAATTCTGTTAGTATTAATATTATGAATATAGAAATTATTGGCTTTGTGGCTGGCGCACTTGTTGCTGTCTCACTTTTGCCTCAGGTTATTAAGTCCTGGAAAACAAAATCCGCCGGTGACATTTCTGTACTTTGGAGCATTATCAATCTCACAGGTCAGGTAATCTGGATTGTTTACGGTATTGTAAAGTCGAGTCCTTCACTGGTCATAATGAGCAGCATAGCGTTGGTCATGATGTTGTCTGTCTTCTACTTAAAGCTTAAATACGGACTAAATAAAGCCGGCTAATTCAATGTCTACGGCTTAGGTAGGACCCTTATTCTTGAGAAATTTTTTCCTTTAAGACCGCTAAGTCCCACTGTTTCCCACTCGAACTCTGCACCTTCAAGCTGTTTTGGAGTTAGTACTATCTCCTTGTACTCATCGCCTGAATTTTCTAAAGCTCCGACGCCAACCCAAAACTTGGCATACGATTTCTTGGTACTGCCTGTCACAATCAAGCCATCATACTTTAAGGGACATGAAGGAATCATGGTCGGGTCATTAATATAACTCTTGATTGTCTCAGTGTGTTCAATGCTCTGATGAATCAATTCAGCTTTTTCGCGCCACAAGGGATCATCAGCTTGCCCAGGAAGTAGCCTAACATTCAATTCGGTAGCATATATTTGAGATTCGTTAAGTAAAGGAAGTTTACCGTTGTTGTCTTCAAGTGTTTTGGCCTTAGCAATCTCTAACTCAGCAAGATATTCTGATTCATCATTATATTCATCACCGTAGCGCCGATAATTAGTCGAAACACGATCCGGCAAATATGATTCGAGCCATTTCAACATTGATTGGAAAGTTTCTGAGTATCTATCAGTTTCCGCCTTGGGGATATTATTCATATTTTCTAACACAACGTCCTCAGAGTAATACTCCAAACAAGCTCCATGCTCATAAACACTAGCGATAGTTTTCATCCATTGGAGTAAATACATGACATTAAACAACTCCGCCCAGTCGATTTCTGGTGCTTCGTCGAGACGCCACAATTTATTACCACCAAAGATTACATTGACCTTAACTGGTTTATTATTTTCGACTGACCAGTGAATTGCTTTTTTGGTTACAGCTACGGCTTGATCGTCGGCCTTAACTTTTCGAAATTTCTTAGACATTACTTTGGCAAATATCGCATCCTCAAGATTGTCTTTTGGTACAGTTTCAAAGACAACTGACTCTCTCAGCTTTTCTAACTTCTCAATAATGTAATCTCGTGCATTCATAATCATAATCAACCATCCCTACTAAACACAGTGCTGTTGCAGCTGAGTCTCATTTGGTTTTTCTTGTCGAGGAACGCAAAAAAACTGTATGAGTAATACTGTTTTGAGTACCGCAGACAAAAAAGCCAAAGGAGGCCAGAAGCAAGCGGTGCGGCCAGCTTCGCTGGACGGCAGGCTTGCGTTGCAATAGTACTGTGGAGATGCGGGGTAGACATAACCCTACCGTAGATAGCTTGCAAGCTACCACCTATTCTCGGTCACCGCATCAGATTCAATGTATCATATTCAATATTCCATCTGTAGTGTTATATTTTAATGATGAATAACATAAAACTAGATCCGCAGGTTCAAGTTGCTTTGACAAAGTACGACATTAAGCATGAAGTTATCGAATGTGATCCAAAACTGGCCGATACGGCAGCATTTTGTGAGCATTACGGGTTTTCGATTGCGCAGGCAGCTAACACTATTGTCGTAATGTCTCGGAAAGTTGAACCGACCATATACGCTGTTTGCGTCGTGCTCGGAACGCATAAACTCGATGTTAATAAATCCGTTTGCAAGCAAATGGGCGTCAAGCGTGCTTCGTTCGCAGATGCAGAAACAACCACACGCCTGAGTAACATGATGATTGGCGGTGTCACAGCGATTGGAATTGAAGAAATCCCAATCTATGTCGACTCGGCTGTCATGGCACAGGAAAAGGTCATTATGGGTGGCGGGAATCGTTCAACTAAAGTACTGCTGTCGCCATCTGAACTAACCAAAATACCGACGGTAGTTGTAGTTCAAGATCTGGCAATGCCAAAAAACGACGAGCAGTCTTAGCATGGATTTTCAATGGTTGTTATTGCTCGGTAGCGGATTTGTTTCGGGTATGATTAATGCGGTTGCGGGAGGTGGAACTATAGTCATTTACCCAGTGCTTCTGGCAATGGGATTGCCACCAATATCTGCCAACGCATCAAGCAACGGCGTGGTAGTCCTTGGCACATTTAGTTCTGCCTTTGGTTATCGGAAATACATTGCCAATCTTCCAAAGCGATATTTTTTATTGATTATTCCTGTTCTAATCGGCAGTTTAATCGGTGTTGTCTTGTTGGCAAATACCTCAAATCAGACATTTGAATATATTGTTCCCTGGCTTGTACTTACTGCCACAATCCTACTCTTAGCCCAAACCAGAATTAACAATTGGCTCTATGGCAATAAACGCCGTAAATCAAATGCACATTCTGTTCGTGTATTTGGCATAATCTCGATTTTGATGATTGTCACAGCTCTTTATGGAGGTTACTTTGGTGCCGGCTACGGAATAATAACCTTGGCGATATTGGGATTTAGTGAACTCAGTAACATTAATCAACTCAACAGCCTAAAGAACATAACCTCCATCTGTGTTGGGGTTGTTTCTGTCGTTTATTTAAGTTCAATTGGTCTGATCAACTGGAGTGTAATACCGTTATTAATGATTGGTAATGTAATTGGCGGTTGGTTCGGGGCAACTTACAGCTCCAAGCTACCGAGCAAACTCATTAGAAATATAATCATTGGCTTTGCAGTAATGCTTTCATTAATTTTATTCGCAAAGCGTTATCTATAGACTAATAAATCCATCATTTATCGTGTTAGAATCATGGCATGGGATTATTCTTTACAGCATTAATAACGAGTATGGTGTATTTCACATTGATTGACTTAGGCTGGATTAGATTTGTAGTAAAGCCAATGTACGAAAAGTACTTTACTAATGTACTATCGACTCCCAGCATTGGACCGGCAATTGCCTTCTATGTGATATTTCTCAGCGGTCTAGTCTACTTTGTAATACTACCTGCAATAGAAAAGCAGAAAGTTTCAGCCGCTCTTATCCCTGGTGCTATATACGGATTGGTGACTTACGCAACATACGATTTGACCAGTATGGCTGTATTTAAAGATTGGCCACTCGTGGTTACTCTTGCGGATATTGGCTGGGGTATCTTCTTGGCAGCAGCAGTCGCCTGCCTGACAACAGCAACTATTTTGAAATTCACAGCATAAAAAGACGCTGTATCTCTACAGCGCCCCAACCAGTGTGCAACAAAATGGGAGATCATTTAGCCGATGGAGGCTGTAATACAGCTCCCATCCCGCCGATCTCCCCAGTGGTGGGCGTGAGTCACGCCACAAGGGTCAAAGTGCTCTCACGAACAATAATTCCCACCACCGGGGAGACCCTACTCGCCTGCTTCTCTCGAAGCCTGCACTTCAGTTCTCATTTATCGCTTCTAACGGCTTAAGGCATTTCAGATAAATCTGATCTGCTTCGGATGTTAGTAGCGCGTGAATCCGTTGACGAAACTAACTAACTACGGTTTCACGTTCGCTACTACTATCCTCGTCCGCAAGTGCGCCACGGGGTTTGCACTGAAGACTTAGCAAAATTCGCAAGTTTCAGCGTCTTCTTTGGCCTTCATTTTGTCATGAAGAGCCGATTTGTCAGTCTGACTTTTTTGTGTTTGGTCAGACTTGTTTTGATTCTTGGCGTTGTTGTCTTTTTGGACATCATTGCCGAGACCGAAAATTCCCATCCTAAACCTTTCTAGACCAGCTGATCGTTTTTGTTTTAATGATGGTATTTGTAATATTAGCAAACTTATTGCATTATGTCAATAGCGCTTATGCTGCTTCTGATAGAACTTCATCGGCCTGAGCTATTTCGGCCATAGCATCTTGATGCAAGTCAGTAACTGCCGTATTAAATTCTTCACCGTCTAGACTAGATCCTACGCTTTCCAAATAAGGTTCTACATCGATAGGATTTCCGAAATGTAGTCTGGGTCGACGCCAGAAATTTAGCCCTTTACGATATGATACAGCGAAAGGAAGCATCGTAACTCCAGTTGGTACGTATTCTTCGTTATGTTCTTGGCTTATTTCTTGATCGTGTTCTTCCGGATTAGATCTTTCTGAACTTAATTTCACTATAGCTCCAGCTGCTCGCAGGGCTATATAAGCCATTCCTGATTTTGTGGCTTCGATGTCAAATTTCTCTTTTGTTCGAGTACCGCCAGGGAAAGATAGCGAATTAATGCCACGAATCAATCCATTTTTAGTAACCTCCATAGCTTTTTTACGTGCATATCTTCCCTTTTCCGTATTACTGTCTTTCTCTCTGGGTACGGGAGTGGCCGCTACGATTGCTAGCAGCGGTCTGGCAAACCTTCCGACTGGATCAGACTCTCGAGATAGATCAATTTTCGTCATTGGTCTTGTATGATGTGGCTCCCTAGGTGTCTCTGCGCGTCTCGCTGACCTGCGTGTTTCCTGTAGATTTCGAAGAGAGGGTTGCTGATGGACGGCCGCTACTGTTGCAAATGGGTCAAGCAGGTGTTTGTGAGTACCGACCATAGCAAGTACGCGATCCGATTCAATGCTTATTCGTACAGCGTCCTCGTCTGCAAAAGTAACTTTCGGCCTCATGGCGAATCTGAGTATATTTCCGAGCAATTGTGCCTGATGATACTTTTGTCGTTGTTTTCCTACCCAAGCGTAACGCTCGTCAATTTCCGATGTAGTATGCGAATCAGGGAATCCATCAAATGACGGCATTCGGTCTCTAGACATATGATTTGTTCCCATTTATTAGCACTAATATAACTACTTATAACTATTAGCAATAATATTATCAGCTATGTTCGCCGACATTAGCAAGCATAGGCATTTCGCTATTCTTCGAAGACGATGCGGTAAACATCATCACAAGTGTAGAAATTTTCATCTTTGCCGTTAGATTGCACGGCTGCGAAATGACGCTCCGGCTCACCGTTGTTACATTCTGGCTTTAAGTAATAATCTGGATCAAAGTTGTAGCTATTCCCCCAAGGATCCAAGACAGCGTCTTTCCCAAGATACGGCCCCTTCCAACGAACAATATCCAATGCTTCCCATTCACAACCAGCGCCGGTAACTCCTACTTGGGGTATGGTGGTTAGCCCGGCGTTTTCTTGTTCGATTTCAACTTCTGGATCATTGTTTCCATAACGAGGACAGCCGTTAGGTAGCTTACCAGTGTCAACCGCCAACAGTTCAACAGCTGTCTGAACTCTGGCTAATTCTTCCTTAGCGCTAGAAACTTTTGCCTTTTCTTGAATACCGCGGAAACCAGTAATTACCAGTCCTGCCAAAATTCCGATAACTACAATGACAATCAGTAGTTCGAGTATTGTAAAACCTTTGTTATTACTTCTGTGCATTGCTCTTACGCTCCGTGGGTTTCGGGCATCCATAGGTCAAGGATTGGATTGAGTATTTTCATGATGACAAATAGGCTAGCTGAGCCGACACCGATGACAACCCAATTTATGCTCGAAATTGGTTGCAGGCCAAATGTTATTGAGAGTGCCGGAATGTACATGACTGCAAAAAGTAGTAGTACGGAGCCGAGCATAGCAACACTCAACCAAGGATTAGAAAACCACTTAATCTTATAGTCGGTTCGGATATCAATGAGCCTCACTAGTTCAAATATGATCATGGCGGCAAAGGCTGCACTGACCGCCTGAATCGTACTTCCATACTCAAGATTGAAGATGAATAACCCAAGTATGATTAGTGACATAGCGAGACCAAATATAAACATCTCGGCCCAAATGCGAGGACTGAGGATACGTCCCTGGAAATGATACGGCTTGAAACGCATAACTCCCTTTTCTGCAGGGTCACTTCCAAGTGCAATGGCCGGTAAACCATCGGTCACTATATTGATGAACAGCAACTGTGCCGCACTAAGAACCAGCCTATTCAGGAACACAACACCCAGAAGTACCGTGATCACTTCGCCAATGTTTGCACTCAAGAGATAATTCACGAACTTACGCACATTATCAAAAATCCCACGGCCTTCTTCTATTGCAGAAATAATGGTTAGAAACTGGTCATCAAGCAGGATCAGATCAGCAGCTTCCTTGGTCGCATCGGTACCGGTTATACCCATTGCGATACCGATGTCGGCGGCTTTTATTGCAGGGCTATCATTGACGCCATCTCCGGTCATAGCGACTTGATGGCCGTGTTTTTGCAAGGCTTGAACTATTCGAATCTTGTGCTCTGGATTGACACGAGCGTATACACTTATTTCCTGAACCTTTTTTGCAAATTGGGCAGGGGTGAGCTTGTCAATTTCAACTCCCGAAATCGCCTCACCACGGATACCGACTTCTTTCGCAACGGCCCGCGCAGTCTCAATATAATCTCCAGTAATCATAATGACGCGCATCCCAGCCTCAGACTGCACGCGTTCAATTACTTGTGCAACCTCAGTGCGCGGAGGATCCATCATCCCCTGTAGCCCAACAAAAGTAAGACCTTCCTCGTAGTCTTTCTCATTAAGTTTGCTTGATGTTGTCTTATAAGCAAACCCCAAAACCCGTAACGCTTGTTTGGCAAAATCATCGTTGGTTGCTAGGATCTTGTGCTTATCAGCCGGAGTAAGTGGTACTGATTTACCGTTTTTAAGCACATATGAGCATTTAGAGAGGACATTTTCGGTAGCTCCTTTCATGGCAACATAATATTTATCCCCGTCCTTATGGATGGTAGTCATCAGCTTGCGCTCGCTATTAAATGGCACCTCATCAATTCGTTTTAAGTCGGCTGTTATATCAGCTTTTGCTGCACTGACCAACAGCGCTGCTTCGGTTGGATCACCAATAATCTCGCCATCCTTGAGATGAGAATCATTGCAAAGTAAACCAATCTTTAATAACTCAGTAAATTTCGCAGAATCAGTAGAGAATTCCCCCTTCGTTTCATAGCCAGTTCCTGTGATATCGCTTTTCGCATCAAGAGTCCAGACATTTCGAACGGTCATCTGACCTTTTGTGAGAGTGCCCGTCTTGTCACTACAAATCACATCAGTACTGCCGAGTGCTTCGACGGCACTGAGCTTGCGTACAAGTGCATTCTTAGCAGCCATTCTGCGTGCACCAAGCGCCAGACTGATGCGCACAACAAATGCCAACCCCTCAGGAATTGCCGCAACGGCAAGAGCAACAGCCGCCGTAAATGCCAGAATCAGTCTCTGTAAAAGACTTTCATTGATAAGCTCTTTATCCAGGAAAAATATAATGACGAAAACAAGTAAACAGATCGCCAGCACCCCTGCACCGAGTTGACGACCAAGGTTATCGAGCTTTTTCTGCATCGGTGTTTGACTCTCTTCAACACCTTCTACTAGACCTGCTATCTTGCCTATTTCTGTCGCACCTGCAGTTGCCACAACGACTCCGCGCCCTGTCCCAGTCGTAACGATTGTGCCCGAGAAGATCATATTTCTCTGATCACCTAGACTTACTGAGCCCTTAATCTGGTCCATGTTTTTCTCAACCGAGAGGCTTTCCCCAGTCAAGCTTGATTCATTGATCTTAAGAACTTTGGCACTGAGCAAGCGAATATCAGCTGGAACTTTGTCGCCTTCGGCAAGTACAATGATATCTCCGGGAACAAGTTCTGATGCCGGGATCAGTTCCTGCATTCCATTTCTGATGACTTTTGCGGAGAATCCAACCAACTTACTCAATGCTTCTACCGTCCGCTCGGCTTTGTATTCATTTAGGAAGCCGACAATTGCTATTGCTACAACAATCGCATAGATAAGTAGCGATTCCTTAGCACTGCCGTTTTCCTCCACATAGCTCAAGACGAGCGAAACTGTAGCCGCGACAATTAAAACAATTACCAAAACGTCCTTGAACTGACTGAAAAACAGCCCTAGTATCGATACTTTCTTTTTACTTTCTAATCGGTTTGGGCCATAGACCGACTGTCGTTTTGTCACTTCTGAAGCGCTTAGACCACTAGACTCGTTAACACCGAGCGCACTTAGTGTCTCTTTTGTGGTCTTTTGGTAAAAAACGGTATCTTTATTTTCGCCCATTGCAAAGTATATGATACCGTAGAACTATCTATTATGCTTACGATTACTAGTATATTTTTGCGATCCGTTAGTGCTAACTTCGCCAGTAGTCTTGAATCGGATATTATTGCACTTTCTTGGCGAGCAATTATCGTAGGCGGTATTGCCCTAGTTATTTTAGTGTCACTTTCTGCTTGGCTCAAAGATAAGTATCCAATCTTAAGTAAACCACTCTTTGTCATGATTGTGTTATCTATTGTCTTGCCTACTTTCACTCTTCTCGGTTCAACTGTTTATTTGAATATGTACTCATATGTCGGTGGGCCGGTGCACTGGCATGCTGATATCGAGATGTGGGCCTGTAATAATGAGCTTGAGCTTCGTGACCCAATCGGAAGATTCAATAATAAAATAGGCACATCGGTCTTGCACGAACATAACGACAAGCGTATTCACTTAGAGGGTGTCCCAATTACCGAGAAGGACGCTTCACTAGGCAAATTCATGCATGTAATCGGTGGTGGTATTAGCAATGAATCACTTACAATTCCTGTTAATTCAGATGACTGGTTTGAGAATGAGCTTGATGGTGATGGATCATTTGGCCGATACAATAATCTCATCACCAAAAGCAATTTCATTAACAATGGTGCAGATGGCCAATTTGCCAAATTCAACAATGATGATCCATGTGGCAAACAACGTTCAGAAGTCCAAGTATTTGTATATAAAACGATAAGCGACAATCAGTATGAGCAGAAAAAGGTGAAAGATCCTGCAAGCCTCGTGATTAGCCCTCAACCTAACGTGCCACCAGGAGACTGTATTATCATCGAATTCGGTAAACCACGCGATTATACCGATAAGCTATGTGAGCAATTTGGTATTAGAGACAAGGATCGTTGTGAAGAATTTGGTGTCAGAGCCGATCAACGAGAAGTATGCAAGCTGACTGACATCACTAACTACAGATCATCCCAGTCTCGATTGGATACTGAACCAAAAGCTGATTCAGACGACGTGGTTTACGAAGAATGCGAGGTTTACTTTGATGCAGAGGGTAATAAAACTGGTATAGAAATTGGGGTCTTCAAACCTGATGGCTCGTACCTCGACCCCGACAAGGACTGCGTTGCCTATGAGAAACAATTAAAAGCAAAGCTGGACGAATAATGCTGGACCTACCTACCCTCACTGTTGTACTTGGTTCTGCCGCTATTGATTCGATCAATCCATGCGCCATCGGTGTGCTCATTCTTATGATTAGCGTGATTATGGGCTCTGGAAAACGCAACACAAAACGACTGCTGTTACTCGGTTCGGCATACATATTTTCTATCTTCGCCACTTATTTAATCGCTGGTTTAGGTCTAGTGTACTTCTTCACAGCAATCCCGATTGTTTTGGCTGAATATTTATCACTTGCTGTTGGTGCATTAGTCATATTCGCAGGTATTCTCGAGATCAAAGATTTCTTCTGGTATGGCAAAGGGTTCTCACTGCACATCCCTGCCAAGGCAGCAACCAAGATCAAAGAAATGTCACAAAGTAACACAACAACCGTTGGTGGCATTATGGCACTGGGTGCCTTTGTCGCCGCCGTGGAGCTTCCATGTACTGGAGCTCCATATCTTGCGATTATTACCATCCTGCGCATTGACTGGGGTCTGATGCCATTTCTCCTGATGGTGCTATACAACCTGGTCTTTGTTGCACCGCTAATCATCATCCTCATTATGGTAGCTGGTGGGGCAAAAATCAGTAGTGTTAAGAAATGGAAGGAAGACGGCAAAGGTGTCATGCGACTCTTCCTTGGGCTCCTGCTCGTTGCACTTGGTTGGTTGCTGATCCTGATTGCTAATGGAACGATCAACTTCGGATAGGACGAAAAACAGTTAGCAATGAACAAAGAGCAGAAAAATCTCATTTTTGAAAAGGCAAATTCCTATGCTCATGCTGTTTACAATCTATGCAAAAAGCTACCTAAGGATGAGTTGTATGGAATTACATCTCAGCTCAGGCGAGCTAGCTTGTCAGTTCCGGCAAATATGATCGAGGGCTATGCGAGAATGTCGAAAGGTTATCACAAACAATTCCTATTGAATTCATATGGATCCTTAAAAGAGTCTCAATATTTTCTGCAATTTGCTGCCGAAGAATCATTACTTGAACATGACGCCGTGAAGACTGTTTATATAATCGGCGATGAAGTTGGTGCCATGCTATGGAGTAGAATTAAAACATTGGAGAAAACATGAAAGCACTACTTTTTACTTGTTCTCTGTTATCTGTTAATTGCTCACTGTTTGATCGGAGATCAAAATGAAACATATTGTCAAACGCAAAGGTCACACAGAAATATTCGATGCGCGTAAGGTGTATGCCAGTGTTTATGCTGCTTGCCTGGCTGTAAATACCGAAGGTAGCGCTGCCGAATTATTGGCCGAAAAAGTAACTGAAAACGTCAAGGAATGGCTCATCGATAAGAAAGAGGTAACGGCTGATGATATTCATCGGGCCGTTACTAAGCACCTGAAAGTATACAACCCTGATGCTGCATACTTACACGAAACGCATCACATTATCGACTAGAAGTGGTTTTTGAAAGATTTTTATGATGTAATATAGTAATGCCTGCAGCATATGTTGATACTGACCCCTCTTTAGGTACTCCGAATTCTGAATATTCTGAATCGGGTTTATTAGAGCCTGAACAATGGAGTGATTTAGCTGAACTTCAAGTCGATTTAACTTCTCTAGAAATCACTATTAGGGGGCGGGTAGATATAGTTGCAATCGAAGCAACTCTAGCAGACCCAGATTACAGGGGGTTATTGGATCAATCGCCACCTGACCCCGATCTAATGATGCTCAGTTATGTTGCCAGCTTAGTTGAACCTGGCAGCAGATTAGGCGATATGGTAAGTAGCCCATTTGGGGGTGATGTACTTGGATTAGGTTTTGCGCAAGATGTCTTAGATAATCCAGATGGGAAAATGGGTATCAGGGTTACTCTCCCAACACCTACCGCATCTCAGGAAAGAATACAGGCCCGAATTGGCACGGATGCATTACCATCAGGAGTTGATTTTGTCGGGGTTGACGAGCCACATATAACTGATACTCAAACTACTGAACTGGTTGCAGCCAGAGAGCATGGCTTTGCGCTTCGAGGCTGGCAAGCAATTCATGATGCAATAGATCATTCCCTAGGAGCGGCTGCATTAGATCCAGATTTCCACGATTATCGGGCAATCCCATTTGCAAATCATGCGATAGACCTTAGAACTACTAATCCTGAAGAAGCATCACTGATGGATAAATTGTTAACTGAATTTATTGAGTCGATAACAACCAAAATAACATTGGCGGCGGTTCAAGGTAGTCGTAAACCCAATATGGAAAACTTTTATGTGAAATTAGTGGAAGAATATGGAAGGGTTATGGTTGATCTCCTAACGGGTGGGCAAGATCAGTTAGACAGAACTGTCGACGTCTCATGGCGCAACGCTAAAGAAATTGCCCGACCCAACAGAACTCTGCGAAAACTCTTTCTGTTGTTTGTAGGCTAATGCCTTAGTTGTTATGATTAATTACATCAGTAATTGGTGGATTGTCTTTGTCGAAAAGAAAAAATAGCTTTGATTATGATTTAATTGCCATCGGCTCAGGTAGTGGCGGAAATGTAGCTGCGACAATTGCCGCACGGCAAGGTAAGAAAGTGGCAATTTTTGATAAGGAAGAAACCCTGGGTGGTGAATGCCCCAACTGGGCATGTGTGCCAACTAAAGCCTTACTTCATGCTGCTCATGTCTACGAAACTGCCAAAAACGGAGCACAGTACGGTCTCAAAGCCGAATCTATCGCCTTCGATTACAAGAAGGTAAAAACTTGGAAGGATCTGGTCGTTAAGCGTACCGGCACAGATGACGGTAACGAAGTGTTCGCAGAGAAAGGTATCGATGTATTCCACTCCAAAGTCCGCTTCCTGAGCCCAAATGAAATCACAGCAGATGGCAAGCGTTTTACCGCGCGTAAATTTCTGATTGCAACCGGTACGACAGATTTCATTCCTCCTATTGAGGGGCTGGAGAATGTGGGCTATCTAAACTTTCGCCAAGCTATTGACCTTAAAGCTGTACCAAAATCAATTTTAATAATTGGCGGAGGAGCAATTGGTGTTGAGTTTGCCCAATTATTCTCAATTTTCGGAACCAAAGTTCACTTGATTGAAATAGCCCCTCAGTTATTAGGACGAGAAGAACCGGAGGCAGCTGATCTGGTAAAAGCTGTGTTTGAATCAAGGGAAATAAATGTCACTACAAGAGGAAAGATATTTTCAATCGGGAAATCAGGTAGTCAGAAGAAAATTCATTACAGTGACGGCGATACCGCTCATAGCGTAGTCGTTGATGAGATATTGGTTGCCAGTGGTAAACGCCCAAATCTCGACTTGGGCCTTGAGAATGCCGATGTTATTTATGACCGACACGGAATCAAGGTTGATAAACACATGCGTACAAGCAGCAAGAACATATTTGCTGCCGGTGACGTCGTCGGACCATACCAGTTTACGCACACTGCCAGCTATCAAAGCCGCATCGCAGCACACAACATGTTTAGTCACAAAAGTAATTTTATAAAAGCAGATTATTCAGCTATCCCCCGCTGTGTTTTTGTTGAACCAGAAGTTGCGAGTGTTGGCATCACCGAGGCAGATGTTCGAGCTCACGGTATAAAACCTCGTATTGGGCTCACGCCGATATCAATTATTGGTCGTGCCAATACTTCCAATCAATCGACTGGCTTTGTGAAAATTGTCGCCAATCAAAAAGGAGTAATTCTTGGTGCAACGATAGTTGCACCAAGAGCTGGGGAGATGATTCATGAATTAGCCTTGGCCGTAAAGATGCGACTCACGGCTTCTGATGTAGCTAGCGTAGTGCATGCCTTCCCTACTTGGAGCGAAGCTGTCCGAATTGCTGCTGCTAAAATTAGTTAAATAGATTCAACAATTGCCTGCTTCAAGATCTTAATTCCAGCATCTATTTCTGATTCTGGCCTCGCAATATTAAGCCGGAGGCATTGGCGTGAGTGTTCCCAGGAATCATCGAGAAAGAAGTACTCACCGGGGACTACAACAACACCCTTTTTCTTCAGATTCTGATAAAGCTGCTTGGTGGATATCGGCAAATTTTCCAACCATAGCCAGAAGAAGAATGAACCCTGATGGGAATGAAGGCGCCAAGGGAAATCATCTCCAAAGGTTGCTTCAATAACCTGCTTCGCGTAGCTGGCTTTCTGGGCGTAATATGGCTGGATAATATCTCTGACTATTTGATCAATCTGACCGCTTTCGAGCAGTGGCGTCATCAGCATTTGACCAATGTTTGGATTGGCTAATGAGACAATCGCGTTAGCAGAACTCAGAAGTGATGCAGTCTCTTTGTTAGCAATAATTACGCCGTTACGAACAGCGGGTAGGCCAACCTTAGACAAGCTCATCGAATAGATTAGTGATTCGGACCATTCAATTGGCTCTTGGTCGTCAATCACTGCTGGAAAAGGCAGGCCATAGGCATTATCTAGGATGAATGGGATATTTTGGTTATCGGCGATTTCTCGCAATCTATCAATTTCATCTTTCGATATGACATTACCAGTCGGGTTAGTTGGTCTAGAAATACAGATGGCTGCTGCATGATCATCAAGTTTAAAATTGTCTAAGTCAACTTGGTATTTAAATTCATGTTCGCCGATTTTATGAATTTTCGGCTGATGAGTTTTAAACATGTCTTTGGTTATGCCTTGATCGAAATAACCAATGTATTCTGGCTCAATTGGTAAATGTATTTGTCGATTCACACCGTTTTCGTCTACCCCTGCAATCATATTGAAAAGCATAAAGAACCCGGCTTGACTGCCTGGTGTTACAACCAAATTTTCGGGACTGATATTCCATTTAAACTTAGAGTTAATATATTCTGCCAGGGCATTGAGAAAGCGGTCGTTGCCACGAGGAGTGTTGTAGGTTGCTAATCCATCGCTCACCCAAGACTTATCCTTAGAAAGATTTTGTAGTTCATCTTGCAACAGGTTGATGACTTCCGGAATGTGCGCTGGATTACCACCACCAAGCATGGCTACATTGTCGTTGCTAGCCATAGCCTTGCCCAAATCATCCATCAGATCCAAAATCCCTGAGTGCGATGTTATTTTCTGACCAAATTTCGATAACTTCATAACTCGTTATTGTAGACCATCTGTAATAATCCCCAAATCAACTTTAGAAATATAATGATTGTTAACTTACCATCATTGACGTAGGCTACCTCTGTTTGCTATGATAGTTTCTACGTCCTTTACTAATTCCTCTTGGAGGAATTTCCCAAAATTGAAAACCAAGCCGAAGGCTGTTTGCAATTTTGAAAGGAGGAACGACGAAAAGCTGAAGCTATTCAAACTTGTTTGGATACGAAAGCTGGCAGTCGATTCCGACGCCGACGCGGGGTGGAGCAGTGGCAGCTCGTGTGGCTCATAACCACAAGGTCGCAGGTTCGAGTCCTGCCCCCGCTACCAAGTTAAATATCCGACCCTTCAAGGTCGGGTTTTTAACTTGGTAGCAGGACGAGAACCGTTAGAGCGAACTTGTTCGCGGAAGGTTCGCAAGGAGTGAGAATCGAGCAAGTCTTGCTTGTGAGACTCGGAGCGACGGAATAGAGAGCGGTAGCGAACGTCGTCCTGCCCCCTACCAAGAAGTAAGAAAAGAGAGCGCGAAGCATTCTCTTTTCGCCTGAGCGGATAAAGGCGAAGCCGCTGTCCTGCCTTACTCTAGAATCCTTCCCCCGCCTACCGACAGGCAGGCCCGTTACCAGGCATCCTCCTGCGCTAAAGCTTCGAATGACATAGTAAGCATTATTACCTCTATATGTTGACGGAGGTTTTTTGTTTAGAGTACTGTTAGCTCAAGAATAAATCACTAAAGGATGGGCATATGAGATTAAACAACAAAGGTTTCGGAGCAATTAGTTTAGCTCTGATTATCATACTAGTTGGGATACTCGGCTTTGTTGGCTATCGTAGTTATGTAGCATACACAGGCAATCCTGAAACTGGTGAGGAGCAGAACGAGAAGGAACAGGAATCTGAGAAAGCAGAAACCGAGAAGACAGAAACTTCGAAAACAATCATAACAACTGGTGATAGCGAGTTTGGCACAATGCTTTTTAATGATAAGGAGCAGGCCATCTACATTTGGGAAGTTGAGGAATCATCTAAGGCAGAATGTTACGGAGACTGTGCTGAAGCATGGCCGCCTGTGCTTACCGATGGAGCACCTGTTGCTGCAGGTGACGTCAATAATGATCTACTTGGCACTACCGAACGTAGCGACGGAAATACCCAAGTCACGTACAACAGCCACCCGCTATACTACTACGCCCACGAGGGAGCAGGAGAGGTAAAGTGCCACAACATTAGCACGCACGGCGGTCTGTGGTGGGTAATACAGCCTAACGGCAATCGGGCTGATTAAGCACCGGCTACTAGTTCAGGAAATTGAACAGGTGCAGCAGATTCGTCAGTCCCAAGTCCTACTTCTACAATCCGCAGAATCATATCTTCGTAATTGCCACCTTGGTTCAATCGATAGGCGTCAAAGAAATAGCTATTGTCAGTGCTGAGACCGGGTACAAGATTGGCTTCCAGAAAATGACCATCGCCATCTGCATCCATTCTAATATCAATGCGCCCAACATCACGTGCACCGAGCGCTTCAAATATATTTTTCGCTAAAGTACTAATGAGATAACGCGTAGCTACATTAGCAATCGCAGTCACACGTTCAAGTTCAGGATTATTTTTTACGGTATAACCGAGGACTCTGTCTCCAGCAGCATTTGCTCCTGTAACAATCTCGATTGGCATAATCAATTGGTCGTGCCCGGCGTTTCCAAGGATGGCGACACTAAACTCTCGCCCACTAAGATACTGCTCGACGAGTGAAGCTGAACGAAACTTTGTATGAATACTGGATATCTTATGCTTGAACTCGGCATATGTCCGCACAACTGAATCTGCGGCGATACCTTCCCCGCCACCTGAATGTAGTGGTTTAACAAACAGCGGAAAATCTAATGGCAAACTCGCCCTGTCTACATGTTCGCCAGGCAGCGATGTGAAGAATTCTGCAGTTGGTAGTCCCGCCCGCTGGACAACGGTCTTCGCATGCTGCTTATTCAATTCAAACTCAACTGCTGTGGATGGAGAGCCAATAAATTCTATACCACGGCTGGCTAAGTACTCTGACAACCAGATGTCGTCAGCATAGTCAGCTGCCGGTATGCGCTTCATGCCTAGGAAGACCAAATCAGGGTCTTTGGCGACCAGTGCATCGAGATCGCTGATTCTATCAATCATTGTTACACCAACATGTGAATAGTGACGTTTCAAAACGTCACATATAGACGCACACGATGTGCGATTCATCGAACTAAACTCGGGATTGTCAGTACGAGCAATCTCAATGTGAAGGTTTTGCCTCATGCTGATACTGACCTTCTCTTGTTAGAGGTTATTAAAGGAACGAAATTTAAGAGCGAGATACTAGCGTCGTGCGCCGAAAGCACCGCGAGAATCTGAACGGTCTTCGCGTGGTTTCGCAACATTCACAATGATAGTACGTCCACCAAAGTCTTTGTCGTTCATTGCCTGGATAGCAGCTTGGGCAGCACTGTCTTCTTCCATCTCAACAAAGGCAAAGCCCTTGGACTGACCAGAATCTCTGTCCTTGATGATCTGACATGATACGACCGTGCCGTGCTCCGCAAATGCTGCTTTAAGTTCGTCTTCTGTTGTGTCGTAGGATAATTTTCCTACATATAGTTTCGTTGCCATTGTATAAAGGCCTTTCTATTCTCAACGAATAGTTAATTAATGCGAGACAGGGTCTAGTACCTGTAGCCGAGATAAATTGAGTGTTTGAAGACTTTATAAATAGCGGATAAAGAAAAGAATAACTTGCTTACGTAGTCTAACAGATCTAGCGGAGAATAGATAGTCCTAGGAGTTTGTTTCGTCGTCGATCTTGATAAGATGCTCTGGGACTTTACGCTTCCATATGAGAGATACCCCGATGCTACCAAACAACAGTACTCCCAGTATAGTCAGGCTGAACCAGATCGGCACGTGAAACCCGAATGGTGTCACTATCATCTTGAAGCTAATCCAGGCGAGTATGCCTGCTAATGCCCAGCTGAGTGCCCAAAACCTAGCAGCCACTGCCTCATAGACAAAGAAGAGCGCTCTCAGCCCGAGTAACGCGAAGACGTTACTGCTGTAGGCGACAAAGCGATCTGGGCTAACAGCAAGCACCGCTGGCACACTGTCTACTGCAAACACCACGTCAGTTAACTCGATGAGAATAATAACTGCTGCCATAAGGGTCAGCATCCGCTTGCCGTCTTTTTTTATAGTCAGTTTATGACCGACAAATTCATGATGAATTGGTAGGAACTTGGTTAGCACTTTCCAGATAGCTTTGTCGGTGAATTCAACTTCCTCCTCAATCTCATCTCCACCGCGAGCTTCTTTGAATGCTCGCCACGCTGCATTGAGGAGAATCAGCCCGAAGATAATGCTTATCCATGAAAACGTTTTGAGGAGTTCTAGGCCAAGCAATATAAAGATAAGGCGGAAAACGATCGCTCCAGCAATTCCGTAGTTCAACATACGTCTTTCTAGTACTTTAGGTACTTTGAAACTCGCAAATATAAGACCAATTACAAACAGATTATCGAGACTGAGGGCTTTCTCTATTGCCCAAGCCGCTAGGTATTCTCCACTAGCTTGTGGACCAATAAAGAAATAAACAGGGACGGCAAAAAGGATAGCGATACTAATATAGAAAATTGACCAATTTACTGCTTCTTTGAACTTAATCGTGTGATCTTTACGAGTATGATAAATCTCAATCAATGTATAGCCAATGAGCGCCATGACCACTAAAGCATACATAATTGGCGGTACATCAAAGCTGTGTACCTTGGCTGATTCGAGGGCAAAGAGATGTAACATTATCGAGACCAAATATGCGCTATTAGAGGACTATAGGTCAAACTCACGACGCTTCTTCCATATGTAGAAAATAATACCGCCAATACCGAGCAGAATGATCACATAACCAATTGTTTCAAGACTGTCTAGATTTTCATTAATTTTTTCTAAGGCTCCAACACTTGTAAAGCCTAGATAAAGATAGAACACGTTGCGTACAAAGACGCCAGCAGCACTACTGAGGAGATAGGTTCTCAGATCGAGTCTCAGAAGTCCTGCTACGATAGACACAGGTGCTGTCGGCACAATCGGTGCGGCACGTAGTAAAAATAGAGCCACATTATCTTTCCAGCCTTTACCAAGTTTGGCACTTATTTTTTCTACTTGTTTGTCCGTGATACCGATAAACTTACCGAACTTATTTGTGACAACATTCTCAAATGTCCGTGAAACAATGTAGACGATGAACATACCGATTGTTTTGCCAATCGTTCCAACGAATGCGAGAAAGACAAGATACAGGATACTCTGCTGCTCAGCTGCGGCGAATGACCCAGCGAGTGTCATCACAACAGGTGAGGGAATCGGAGCGATCACTTCTTCAACAAGTGCGCCGAGGAATGTGAAAATCGGGAGTGGGACGATTTCCGCAAATTTTTTCAATAGTTCAATCAAATAATCAATCATAGTATTTCATCTAGTATACACGCACAAGAGATGATAGCTTTTCAGGGTCCGAGTAGACTGCCTTCAAAATTATCATAGACAGGGTATGGGTCAGACTGCTGGACCCCACTTGGGAAAACTAAGACATAAATAAGTATAAAAATAATAATCCAACCTAGCTCAAAGCCAAGTATCGCTAGGACAGACCGCCAGCCTTTCTTGGCCCCGACATATATAGCCGGACCAAAAATAGCTAGCACAAAAAGTAATAGAATAACTATAGAAATTGCTAAATTTATAAACTCATCTGTTGAACTTATCAGGTAGCCACTATATGCAACTATTCTCACTGCAACCACCAGACCTACGACAACTCCTGCAGATACCAGACCCGCAATTAGTTCCGCCATTCCTTTCGGTCCAAATGTACTAATTGAGCTTTTTTTTTCTTTAGAGGAATGTGACTTTGTTTTGGTCTTGAGCCATTTTGAGGCAACCCAGAAAACGGCAACAAGTCCTGCCACCACAATAACTGCAAAGGCAATACGGTCGTAATAAAGTGCAATCCATTGCTTGGCATACTCACCCTTTACCGTAAAAGATTCTTTTTCGGCAAGATTTGATGCTGATTTTTGAATTAGACCTTGAGTTCCAATTTGCGATACGGCCTGATCAAGTTCTTTACCCTTAATAGCACTACCAGAATCGGCAGATATATTGGTCTCGGCAATACCACCGTTTGGTCTATAATTTACTTCGCTTTTCTGGTCTTTGAGAATCAGTTCCGAGTCGACTCCAATGCTGACATTTACATTCTTGACTCTCTCATCAACTTTAAATGTTTCGAAATTGAAGCTGAAGCGACCAAGCGTTTCAGTTGTGTAACCAAAAGCATAGTAGCTAATTATTAGAGCGCTCGAATCATCTGGTGCTATTTCATATGGGAGTGTAACTTTTACCTTATCGCCATCGACTTTAAAGTCGGTATTCTTATATTCGGCGTCCTGTGTATCGTAGTAATAAGTACTGTTGTAATCAGGTTCTTTATATTCTAAGCATTCTCGTTCGTCAAAGGGAACAATCGTTTTACTATAATCATAGCGCTCACAGACAGGAGACAATTTCTGCTGAAGTATCATCAGTTCGTCTGTCTTTACCTTTGGAATTGTGAAACTGAAAGTTTTTTGCACAGTATCTTTTTGATTGGTGAAAACAATTCGCGATTCTACCGCTGCTTCGCCATTACCGCGAAAAGTAACTGTGTAATCTTGTTGTTGACCTTGAAATGGATTTAAGACCGCAAAGACTGGTGATGAACTATAGATTGCAAATAAGAGGAGGGAAAATGAGAAGATTAGACTTTTATTGAATAACTTCATAATTTATACCTATTTAATTGTGCTTATGTTACCACAATATCTGGCGGAGAGGGAGGGATTTGAACCCTCGAAGACCAGTAAAGGCCTTACCGCTTTTCGAGAGCGGCCAGTTCAACCACTCCTGCACCTCTCCGCGTCGGAATTGGTTTCAGCTTTTGTGCCCAAACAAGTTTGAACATCTCCAGCATTACGTCATTCCTACTTTCAAAATTGTAAACAGCTGAAGCTTGGTTTCCAATTTTGTCTATCAGCTCCATATTATACCAGTTTGGTTAAGAAGGGATTTTTGATTAGAATAGAGACTGCATTTAGTTGTTTTGCCAAATCATCAAACCAAGCTTCAGCTGTTTGATGATTTGAAAGGAGAAGCAACGATAATGTGGAGGTTACTAGTTTTCTAGTAACGGAACATTTATAGTTTGCTTCGACGCGGAGAGGTACCCAAGTGGCTTAAGGGGACGGTTTGCTAAATCGTTAGTAGGCAGCAATGCTTAGCGAGGGTTCGAATCCCTCCCTCTCCGCCAGGAGAGAAATGGTCATGGTTTTAACCATGGCCATTTCTCTTCTTGATGAGAAAGATGCGAACCCGAAAGAGGGTTCAGAATTCTGTCAAATCTATTTGATTTGTACAGAATTTAGTAGATGGCATCATAGCAATAGCTAGTATGCCATCGTGCGTCATCCCTCCCTCTCCGCCATTCTCCGTCGGCCGCTGAAAGCGGACTATGGCGAATGGCGCATCAGGATGAATTAGAACCCGTTTTTTGCATAGCAAAAAGGGTTCGCAAGGAGGGAGAAACGTCGAGTCTTGCTCGTTAGTCTCGCAGCGACGGAATAGCGAGGAACGAGCGTCATCCCTCCCCTGCCTACAGCAGGCAGGCTCTCCGCCAAACGGTATTATGAATGGATTCGGTTTTAACTTTAAAATGACTTTCAAAAATTATTATGCTTGTGTTATATTTGTAAGCGATAACTGAGTTGGAAAATTCAAAACATGCAAACAACTAACAGTACTGGTTTTCATTCTAGTGCATCGATGTCGGATGCTAGTATTTTTAACTCAAAGTTAAGTGATCAGGCATCTACAAATAAAAAGTCATCGAAAAAGCAACCATCTGGACCAGACAATAATAGATCAAAACGCGGTTTCCCGTTCTGGCTTCTGATATTTCTGCTACTTCTGTTCACAACTGGTATTAGTGCTCGAAGCCAAAAATTGCTAAATGCTGCCCAGATACTGACGCCCGGGGTTGGGATAGAAGAAATAGCCTCCTCGGGAACATCTGGCTTAAACGGAGTTGATGGTATTAATGGAGAAAAAGGCGCAAATGGAAATGATGGCAGGTCGGGAGATGATGGCGAAAAAGGACAAGATGGCTCAGTAGGAAGCAAAGGTGCGGATGGTGCAGCAGGAGCTGCAGGGTTACCTGGTGTTGATGGGGTAGATGGTACTGACGGTTCAAATGATTGTATCTCTGGGATCTGTGTATCCCGTCAGGTTGGTAGCCCCGGCACTCAAGAAGCTGGGAACATTAATATCGACGGTAAAGTCCTCGCTACGCAAATAGGAATTAACGACACTACTCCAAGTAATACACTCACAGTTAACGGCACAGCTGATGTTCAAGGCCATAGTGCGTTTGGTGCGGGGTCTGCAGTAAACGGTGCAACTTTCTTAACCGATGCGTTTGGCGTCACGCAGCACAATGCAACTATTTCTAACTATGAAACACTAACGAATTTATCATCTGGAACTGTTAGTTACGAGGGTTCAACAAACGCAGTTACACTTAATCCGTCTGGTGCACCCAGCTACTACTCAGTAAATGGCTTAAACGGCGTTGTTCAGGTAGCATCGGGTAACGCTCAGGATTTTGGCAGCCAATTAGTTGGTGGTTCATTAGCGATACAACATGGCGGTAGCGGGGATATTACACTTGCAATTGGCTCTCAATCTGCCATTCTTAAAATGTCTACCGGGGATATTACTACTGCAAGTGGTGTAAAAAGTACTATTGTTAACGCTAATGCATCCGGCGAAATTACAACTGCCAATGGGTTTGAGGCAGGAATTTCATTTAACGCCGGAACCATAGGCACTTACAATGGCCTAAACATAACAAGTAATACGGCTACGGTCGGTACAAACCGAGGCGTCTATATCCAATCCGCTACTGGAACCAAGACAAACAATTATGGTCTATATATCGAAGATCAGTCAGGAGCCGGATCGTCCAATAGCTACAACATTTATTCTGCCGGAGCTTCATCCAAAAACTTTTTTGGAGGTAATGTAGGGATCGGTAACTTAAATCCCAACTCCAATTTAGAGATATGGAGTTCTGCAACAGACACCAGCGCCCAGACTATTATTGCCAATAGTTTAACCTCGGGTACAGGGTTAGCTGTTTTCTCATCAGCAACGGCTTTCACAGGAGACCTTGGCAAATTCGAGGCAAGCGGAAATGATGCAGGGGTGACTGGACATTCCCTAAAAGTAGGTATGACTGGCGCTAGCTCTACCGGTAGTGCACTAACAGTTACAAATGCCGGTTCCGGTAATATTGCACTGTTCAATGACGATGGCACCTATAGCGATACATCGCCGTTTGTAATCAGTTCTACTGGACAGGTAGGAATCGGGACCACCGCCCTAGGCAACCGCAAACTAAGGGTAGATGGCGTTATTGAGGCTTCAAAAGTTTTCTTCCGTGCTGGCGCGGATAACGATCTTTACAGTTCTATCTTCTATGATGGCGCGGATAATATGAAGTACACTGCATATGATGCTCATGCATTCTTTACCGAGACTGGTAGCGGCTTAACCCAAAAGATGATCATTGATGGAAATGGAAATGTCGGAATTGGTGCCGATACTCCAGGAGTAAAACTAGATGTTAATGGGGTTATACGTGGTACGCGATTCAGTGGAGTTAGCGGCTCAACAACTTGGCTGAGTAGCGACGGTTCAGCTACTGGTCTTTTTGTTACAGATGCGGCAAATCCTCAAACTGGCGCAAATCGGTCATTCCATATCACGGCAAACGGTGGCCAGGCAGTCCCAGCCTTCAGCGTAACAGGAGGTTCTATTGGCCAAATAGTGGCACTTGTTAAAGGTGCTCCATCGCAAACCGCAAATCTCCAAGAGTGGCAAAATTCATCAGATACGCCGGTTGGCTACGTTACTGCTACCGGTACGCTAGCACAAAGTGGTGCAACCAACTGTGCTGTCAGCGCTAATGCATCCGGAGAGCTACAATGTACCTCTGACGAGCGATTAAAAGATGTACAGGGATTATACGATGGTGGTCTAGAACAATTAAACTCAATAAATACGATAAGATATAACTTCAAAAATGAGGACTATACACATGTCGGCTTCTCTGCCCAAAACGTTGGCGCAGTTTTGCCTGAAGGTACTCCACTACAAGCAAATGGATTCCTCGGTCTCGATAGCAACGCAATCCTGGCTTTAACCGTTAACTCAGTCAAAGAGTTAAGTCTCGATGTTGATTCTCTTGGTGTTGATTTCGCTAGCGCACTCGAACAGACACAGGGTAATGTTGATGAAGCCACTGAATTACTGGCGAGCCAAGGCCTACAGCTCAATCAACTGTCTGACACGTTGCAGGACTATGCATCGCAACTTGCGGAACTGAATGACCGCGTTAACAGCCTCGAAGCCGAAATACAAAGCCTCAAAGAGCAAAACCAAGTAGCTCCGATTGCGCAAGAACCTTCTCCATCGCAGTAGCATCAGGACTGTTGGCAGTGTCCTATATATCTGGTAGCATAAGTAGAAATCAAGTGTAGGTAATGAACAGGAGAAACTAGAATGGATGATTTTAATGACGGCGATAAAATCCAAGTAAACACGAATCCAAACCGAAGTTCTTCATCGCCTAAGCCTGCACAGAAAACAGCTCAGAAATCTTCACGTAAGAAAACGTCTACGGCATTTAAGGTACTAATGTTTATCGTTCTCGTCCTGCTTATTGGATCAGTGGCAGGTTCAGTATATCTATACCAGAAATACACCGAAACTCAACAGAAAGTTGAGAAGCTTTCTACTGTCCAAGGTCAACAGGAATTAAATAAAACTCAAGTCCAACAGTTGCTTTCCAAAATGCGTACACATATTTTGCTACCAAAGGACGAAGACCCAGTAGTCGCGACTATAAGTGATATCAAATTACTTCAATCCAACCCTTTCTACGCAGATGCAAAAAATGGAGATAATGTCGTCGTATATGCGAAGGCAAAAAAAGCCTTTATCTACAGTCCCGACAAAGATGTGATAATCAATGTTGGCGCATTTGAAATAGACAACCAAAATACCGGCAACTAGTCATCGGTTAGTCGTTCCCTGCCAGTAAACAGATCAACCCAATCTTTAAGGTTGCTAAATGACTGTTTTAAAATGCTTAATTTCGGCTTTTTCTTCTCGGTGATTGAGTCTTCTGGGTCTCGACGAGGAACCACAATCGCCTCTTCGCCCTTGGCACGTAGATTGAGGTTCTCGCGGGCCCGTTGTTCCAAATACGAGTCTGTTTTGTAATATTCAATATCGTATTTGATTTTTTGATTCTCCAGCTCGAGAACAGCAATCTCATCATTCAATTCATCTACCGTCTGCTGAAACTTATAATTGTTTAGAATAACCTGATAGGTATTCCATCCCAATAGGACTGAAAAGACCACCAGAATAACCATTCCAGGATTGTGACGAACGTAATCAACTGCATTTTGCATATTTTAATAATACCAGTTTAGATTGCCTGTATGAATTGCTATACTCTAATAGTCACGAGAGACACGGGGGTGTAGCTCAGTGGTTAGAGCAGTCGGCTCAATTGACAATTTAGCTAAGTCTAGACTAGGATTGTGGACTTCAGCATGGCAGTTGTTGCATAACAAAATGCATTTTTCAACTTCCTTGAGGATAGGTTCAAGCTTTCTGTTAGACAACGATCGAGCATCCAATTGAAATTCTTTTCCGCCTAAGTGATGAAATGCTAAGGCGGCAAGGTTAATTGCATACCCGCATCGAGAACACTTCCCACCACATGCTTTCACTAGTGAAAGTTTGCGATCTAATCCACGCTTTTTCTGAGCTGGATAAGATTGGTGAGCTTTGTTCTTGCAGTTAATAGAACAGAACTGCGTTTGTTTACCTTTTAGCAAGCTATCACAAAGTCTGCAGTTAGACCGTTTAATCATAACGGTATTCTAGCATAGATATGCACGATTGTTTGGGCTGCTTGCGCTGGTAACTCGCAAGTATATCCTGTCAAATTCGGGGAACCCTTAACCCATCTCCTGATGGAATGGCAATCCCGAGCCAATCCTTCGCTACAAGCTACGGATTGCAAGCAAGCTATTCTTTGGTAAATCTTAGAACAGGCTTGCCTCCCGAAGCCATGGCGTAGGCAGGTGTAGAGACTGTACGGCAGGTATCCCATCGGGATAAAGAGACAGTCCGGACTCCAAACTCGAAAGGGGCAGTGAAAACTGTAGAAGTGCGCATAACCGATTGGTCGCTGGTTCAATCCCAGCCACCCCCACCAAGATTTCATCGAGTTAATTACACCTATTCAATACAAGTGCGACAATTTATTTATATTGATATACTTTAAATTATGGCAGCATGTAGAATTTGTAATAAAGAAATCGAATTAAAACCAGGTAAAAATATCTGTTTCTATTGTGGTGACGTAACTAACGTTTAATCTTAATTTAATGCCTAGACAAGATATTTGAATGGATTTTACTAAACTAGCGATTTTCACAGCCTTCTGGCCAATAATTTTTTATTTATTGAATTCCATAATTGCCGGATCCTTTAAAAAAATAGAACCCAAACAAGCGCTTGTTTACTTCATGACTGTTGCATTGATTGGTGTTTTTGGTGAAATTTTCTTAGACACTGCCTATAACTTTTTTGTCGGGACTCCACTCTGGCGATATAATATTCTGCCAATTCACGGTGGCTACACTTCTGCCTACGCCCCTATCATCTGGGGAACATATGGCCTTCATTTGTATCTGTTGCATGACACTTTGGCAAAACGATGGTCGATTAAGAATAGCTGGTTACTTGTATTACTTTTTAGCTTTGAGGCATTGCTGATTGAGTCTATCGTAACGATTTCGTCTCGGCTATATCTAGGCGAATATATGTACTACTATTTCCCCGGTGACCTATGGCATGTCACATCAATACAGAATATGCCATTTTACTTTATTTGCGGGATGGTTATATTGAAAACGATTAAGCGCTTCAAGACAGATCCAGTATTTTTCTCTGCCATGTCGGCTGCTCTAATCATCGTCATTGTTTTCTTTGCTTGAGTGAAGGATCACGTCTTTCATTTGTCTCAGCGTAGAAGTGCTCATGATTTCAGCCCGAATCGCGCTGGCACCTTCAAAGCCCTGGATGTACATTTTGGCAAATTTCTTGAGCGTTGATGGGTTCTTCTGCTCTCCCCAACTTTCGATGAACAAATCAATATGACGATCAAACATCTTGATGCGTTGAATCTCGCTACCAGCATTTTCTTCATGAGCAAAGACAAATGGATTTTTGAAAATTCCTCGTCCAATCATGATGCCATCAAGTTCATGCTGTTTCGCTAATTCTGTTCCTTGGTCTAGGGACATAACATCTCCGTTACCAACGAGAACCGTATCGGAGTTAGTAGCGCGAACAAGCGTAGCTACCTTGCCTATTTCATCCCAATTATTTGGTACTCTGCTCATTTCTTTGGCAGTTCGTCCATGCACCGTGAGTGCATCGATATCTTGCTCTAATAGGAAACCACACCAATCCTCTGTAACTTTTGTTTTGAACCCTATACGAGTCTTTACGCTGACAGGTAACTCCCCTGCCCCTTCTTTGGTCGCGGCGATAATTTCGGCGGCTAACTCACGGTTATTAATCAATGCGCTACAAGCACCCTTCCTAGTGACCACCGGCGTCGGACAGCCCATATTGATGTCAATACCAGCAAAGCCCATATTCGCTATTTCTTGAGCACTTTTCAGATAGTTTTCTGGCTTTAGTCCCCAAACTTGAGCAATCAAAGGTTGCTCGGTATCAGTGAATTTCAGCTTCTGCATGACATTGCTCCGTCCTGGACTCTGCAAGCCGTCAACACTAGCAAACTCGGTAAAGTAGAGATCCGGTGGGGCTGTTTCAGCAATCAGCCGGCGAAAGGCAGTATCAGTCACATCGTCCATAGGCGCCAGTACAAAGAATGGTTTTTTAGAATTTCTAAGATTTTCCCAGATGTGCATAGTCAGATAATGGTATCACTGGGACTTGCCAGATACTAGAGTTGTGCCTGCCATTTCTGCTCCAGCATAAATGAATTATAGAAACCGGCCAGATAATCTGTATCATATTTCATAGCAGTAGTTGTTGGAGTGTATTTACCGGTATCTGGATCTGGTACTGGCGACCACCAGGCTCCGCCCTTGTATTGCGCACCCGTTACTATCTCCTTACCGCCTGGTTGCTTTGATAGTTCAAGGTAGAGAAAAATAACACTTCCATTGTTTTGTACTTCTACCGGTAGTTCGCCTATTGTAAGGTCATTTGCAAATTCGTCATCAATTTCTGTAACCACAAATTCATCTTCTTTGAGTTCATCGACTGGTTTTTCGAATGCATCTGAATTGATACTTACAAAAAAGAATTTTCCTTCTACATTAAATATGAAAGCCCGGGTTTCTTCTGGCTCAATCTCTTTGACTTTAAGAACTTCTCCGCGTCGCTGGAGATTCCAACCAGAAGCATTCTTATCTCTAATATTCTTTTTCTCACCCGAACCTAGGCCGAGTAACATTCCGAGTCTCAGGCCAGCTTTTGTTGGCCCAAGTTGATGTTCAGTTGGTCTTAAGGAGTCGAACGCTAGTGTTTCAGGCGTGTCGGCTGACATTGTCCTTATATATTAACAGAATTCATCCTACCTTCAAAAGCAGTTACGCTTGGTCAAGTTATTACTAAAAAACATGTTTTTCTGGTATAGTAATATTCTAAATGGGGTCAAGAAGAGAGTGAAGTACGCATCAGTGTTGATAACTATTCTAGCGGTCTGGATATCGGTTGTTATTATTTCTTCAATGACAAAAGACGCTAATATTATCACCCAGTTGCACAGAATAACACTTGGCTTTACAGTGGTGCTCTTTCTGATCGGATTCGGCAAAGGCAGATAAATATTTTATGAAAGTCGCCAGAACTATGAAGATGATCGAAATCATGATTGCAGTATTCCTGTACTCAATTGGCAAGCAAACTAACTTAGCTCATAAGGCAATCCACGATGGTTTCCGTGATATGGGTGGTGTGTATGTTAAGTTCTTACAACTACTGGCGCTTCGCACTGAATTCTTAAAAGACAGCGACGCCTCAGTAAAATATGGAGTATTTGATAGAGTAGAAGTTGATGATATTGATGTTCTCGGTTTTCTAGAGACTAACCTTAGCAAAGACAAATTAAGTAGACTCACCCTTTCAAGCCCATTACCAATTGCGGCCGGCTCGTTTGCTCAAATATATGCTGGAGTTATAGACGGCGACAGAGATGTTATTATCAAGATTTTGCGTCCTGAATTGAGCGATTTTCTCTACCACGACCTGCGAATGATGCGGGTTTTTGTGTTCTTTGCTCGTTATTTCACACCACAACAAATCAGTGCCGACATTAAATCAGTATTTAAAGATTTCAAAAAGTCGACGATTCAGGAAACTAACTACCTAGAGGAAGTCCGGTTTGCAAATCAACAATACGACAATTACAAAGACAACCCCTTGTTGTTCATACCACTCACCTACAATGATTTCTGCACACCTAGTTTGATAGTCCAAGAACGACTTTACGGCATGCCCTTAACTGACATAATGCTGATGCACCGACAAGGTGCCGATGTAGTCAAATATGTGGCAGAACATTTGAACTCTGATCTGACGACTCAACTTGAACAGGCCGGCTTCGAATATTTATATGGCATATTCACAATGGGGCGGATTCAAGGAGACCCGCATCCTGGAAATATATTCCTGCTCCCGGAGAATAAAATTGGCATCGTCGACTTTGGCATCAGCGCCGAAGCACCAGATGATTTAGGCGGATTTCTGGACCTGCTGAGGGGATTCCTCGAAGTATATGATGGCAAGGTTAATATGGGCAGTTTTGTCATGCGTTCAATGCGATTTTTCTCACGAGATCTCTACCAATCGCTGATGGTAGTAAGTAGATTTCAAAACGGCAAAGGTCCTGAGATAGAAACTATTGAAAAAGCCCTAAAGAATGTTGCTGACGAATCATTCGAAAGCAATAAAGGTCATGTAAATTTAGCACAACTAATTGATCAGGGTATGGTATTTCGACTTGTCAACAACACCATCAATGCAGGAAACCGTTTTGCCATTGAGCTCGATGTCGACGGAGCGCTTGTGACCAAAGCGGCCCAGATGTACATGATGGTTTTGCATAGTCTTGGCATGAAACGAGGTGTAATGAGAAATGTCTTTGCTCGTACAATCGAAGCTGTCGAAAATAATCCTGAGATTGATCTCAAGCCAGCCCCACAGCCAGATATCGCTGCGGCAATCGAAACGATAACTCGCTGGCTAGAAAAAGTTGCCGAACGTGATCCATTATTGTATCGTAGACTCACCAATGGAGTCAGAGGCAGATAAAAAACCAACCGCTAATCCAAGCATGTTTCGCGACATGCTGTTTCTGGTAAAACATCCCTACACTGCTGGGATTATTGCAACCGTCTGGATTGGAACAGCGGCAATCTTTCTAATCGATCGCTCAGTTGATATCGTCGGCATGATCCTTTGGACCATGGTTGCCACCCTATTCATCGCTTTCCTCGGTTTCCGCGGAAGGTCTTCGAGTTAAAATGGCGAAGAGAAGCCAAGCAGTCGACCTGGAAGGCTTTAGGGGGAAAACAAGTAGCGAAGTGGGCTCAGGGGCAGCAATCCAAGAAGTGGCACGAGCAGCAACTCTGGAACAGCAGAATCGCTTTAACGGTTTGCTCCCGTTTATCAGATTGCTCGGTCAAGAAGATGACAGAGTAAGTGCTGATTACTTTAGAGTTGGGAATACCGTTGTATATGATGCTAGTAGACGGCCACGTTCAAGTTGGTTTGCACGTATTATTACAGGCTCTGCAGCTGAGAGTGGTCCATTGCATACAAGCTTAGTTAAAAGTGACCAAAGTGTTTTTATTACTAGAGGAGGTGAGACGTTCCTATTCGGGGGTGGACCCGTATCAGGCTATAGCTTAGATAAAATATCCCAGCATGTAGTTGATTCGCTAACACGCCATGGACTCAATACCTCAGAAGTGGGACGAAACTTCGCAGAAAGATTGGAACCAAATGACGATATTTGGTTTGTAAAAGGCGATAGGCCTGAACAGCTTGCATATGAGGTTGTCCTCCCAACACAACATGGGGTAGATCTAGCAATTGCGGTTGGACATGCTGGAGAATGGGCATTATTTATTGATGATAAAGTAGAAAAAGACCCAGCGGTTGCTGAGGCGCTTCTAAGACATCAAGCTCAAGAACGGGGCTTTAGCATTGATGAAGATCTCGCTCGAGCTGATCCTATGACAACAGGCGTTTAATTACTCCCACTCAATAGTACCGGGAGGCTTACTAGTAACATCGTAAACGACACGATTAATTCCTTTGACGCTATTAACAACGCTTGTCGAGATTGATTGAAGTACCTCATGCGGGAACTGGTACCAGTCAGCCGTCATGACATCATCGCTGGTAACGCAACGGATGGCAAGAACTGCTTCATATGTCCGCTCATCACCCATGACCCCGACAGTATTTATTGGTAGTAACACGCTGAAGGCTTGCCAAATATCATCATAAAGGCCTGCTTTCTTGATTCCATCTACAACAATTGCATCCGCTTCCTGAAGCAGAGCAACCCTATCTGGAGTAACCTCTCCCAATATCCTTACTGCAAGCCCTGGGCCTGGGAACGGATGGCGATTGACTAAATCATCTGGCAATCCGAGCTCACGACCGACTTCGCGCACTTCGTCTTTGAATAGTTCCCGTAGTGGTTCAATAAGTTTTAGGTTCATTTTCTCAGGTAGTCCGCCGACATTATGATGGCTCTTGATGACGGCACTCGGTCCATGCACGGAGATACTTTCGATTACGTCGGGGTAGAGCGTGCCTTGAACCAGAAAGTCTACATCACCTAGCTTATTGGCTTCCTCCTGAAATACCTCGATAAACTCTTTGCCAATTATCTTGCGCTTGGTTTCTGGATCAGTTACTCCCGCTAGTTTTTTTAAGAAACGATCTCCTGCATCTACATGGATCACATTAAGACCCTTGACTTGTTTGTAAGCCTCTAGCACCTGCTTAGCTTCGTTTTTACGCAACAGCCCGGTATCGACGAAGATGCAGGTCTGCTGTTCCCCTATGGCTTTGGCAACCAGAGTACTGGCAACCGACGAATCAACGCCACCGCTCAGACCAGAAATGACTTTGCGATCACCTACAGTGTCGCGAACTTGACGGAGTGTATCATCAATAAAGCTGGCCATATTCCAGTCAGCTTGGAAGTCAGAGATATCGAACACAAAATTACGCAATATCTGAACTCCATCGACGGTGTGGCTTACTTCTGGGTGAAATTGAATGCCGTAGATTTTCTTGTCAGTATTGGCAACCCCAGCTATAGAATCTGTGGTTTCGGCAATCAGTTCAAATCCATCAGGTAATTCGGTCACTTTATCAAAATGACTCATCCAGACTGTTTTGTTCTTCACATCCTTAAATAGTGGTGAGTTTTTAGTTTCGATTTCCGCACGACCGTATTCGCCTTTGGTTCCTCTGGCTACTGTTCCACCAAAATGCTGCGCAATCACCTGCAGACCATAACAGATACCGAGTGTGGGTACATTGAGATCATAAATGCCAGGATCAGGTGCAAAATTGTTCTCATCAGCATGGATACTGCCGGGCCCTCCTGAAAGTACGATAGCTTTGGGGTTTTTCTTTTTTATTTCGTCGATCGAGATAGAGTACGGAACAATTTCTGCATAGACATTGAGTTCACGAACCCGGCGTGCAATAAGCTGAGTGTTTTGACTACCAAAATCTAGAATTAAAAGTAGTTCATGCTTCATCTATACATGTTAGCAACTTTTATGTGGTGTGTCTATTTACTGAAAGTTTATTTTATTTTATAATATTTCATAATGACTAATGAGGTTACAGAAGAATTTACTGAAGGCGTTTCTGATGTTGATGTTAATGAAACCGATGATAATTTTGAGCATGGCAGCGACGGATTAACAGATTTCAGTGAACTGGTCACAACAATCGCTGACAAAACTAGGAAACACGGCGATGTTATCGATCGACTTAATTGGCTAAGACGAGCACCGATTGTGGGTATGGTCGCAATGGGTGGTGCTGGATTAATCGGCTTTCATGAGGCGCAACTGCTTTTGGCATTTGGCACAGAAGGTTCTGCAACTATCGGACAATTTACTTCTAGTGCCATGGCTATTGGTACTGCAGGTGTAGGTTACGCAACACGGCCTGCGACTCGGTTTCGCCAAAAATTTAAATCTAATAGACGTCTTAGACTTAACGATCAGCTGGCTCGCCACTTCGATGGTGAACCAGTTGAGATATACCGACAAGGACGAATTTGTTTTAGCAATGAGCTACGAGTGATGTGGGATGGTCCCGACAAGTCACAATCTCTAACATCAAATGGACTACTCCAAAGGCTAACGAAACTTCAAGAACTGGTTCAAAAAAGTGGTGCTCGTGACGTTGCTGTCCCCAGAGACCAAGTCAAAGAATTCTTGCACGGCACTGATTTGGAAGACACTCGCCTAACACGAGATGAATGGTTGAGAACAACCAAGAAAAGAAAAATCACAGATCGCATCGAGGGTAAAACTGAAGTTGTCTGCTTATCATCTGAACAGCTTGACACAGTGATTGAAAACGCTCGTATTGCTACGACCGAAGAACCGCTACATACGATAATGATGACTCTGAGACAACATAAGCCAGATCACCCTCTACTGCCTCACTATTTCGCTGGGATCAAAGCCGATCCAGATCATGCTGATACTTTTACAAATAAACTCCGTAGACAGCTGGAGCGTCACCTTGACGACGTAGATGGTGGCGTTAAGCCAGTCGCTGATTTTGATGAATCTTTCGATGATCACGATGGTGCTTCAGGACCAAAGTTTGAGCGCGTTAAACATCAAATGTCTGGAAGTCCGAGTATAGGTTCTGATGGGCAGTTAATGCTTGTTAGCAGAAGCCTTAGTGATTACACGCATGTTCAGGCAAGTGACTTGCTTCGACATATGGGAATTACAGTAAAGGAACTTGAAAGGCTACCAGAAATTGCTGAGAATCTGCCAAAAGAAAGACTAGTTCAGCTTTGCGAGCTTGCAGCATGGTTAACAATGCACTCGCGTCTTGATTTAGGAGCAGACGAATCAACCGAACGAGCTTCCAAGATCACACTTCGACACACAAACGAAGCCGGCCTGTCCGTACAGAGAGTTGGTTTACAGGCTAGGATTGCTGAGAGGGTTATACACAAACGGCGTTCTAAATCACCAGAGTCAGATGGCTTTGGTATTGATCTCAAGCAAGTACGTGCTCGTCGTTTTGGGCGCACAGTTGCAACTCTGGCACTAGCTACTGGTGTAGGATTCGGGTCTGGCTTTGCTACTATCGGTCATTTAAATGGTAGCTTCGCTGAGACTCAAGCGATCAGAGCAAGTGAAAACCTAAGCGATGAAACGAAAGAAAGGCTAATAAATGAAGTTTTGAGCAACCCTTCATTTGATGTAGCAAACTTTCTTCAGAATCGGAGTTATTACCTAAATGAAGAAACGATCAAGCAGATTGCCGATCTGCTAAATGATTTAGATGTTGAGATTACTGCAGAAACCGAAGAGCAACTCCGACAATGGTTTAAAGAAAATACGCTTACTTCAGGTAGTGGCTCCAGTCGTGCTGAGGTTGGTAATAATGTCGATGCTCCGAATAGGCCTGTATGGAACTTGGAAGCGCATGGCATGGAGACAGATGGTTACTGGACTGAACAGGTCTTTAACGAGACATCATTCTTTTCACCTGTTTGGCAAGATGGTTTATACGGTAAAGAGCTATTGTCAGACTATGAACCTGAAACGGATGGTGATTATGACGAATACGTTGAACGGATACGTGAACAGCTACCATACTTGCCTACACCTAATGACTTATCGTCAGACGACTTTCCAGAACGAATAGAAGTAACTCGCAATATATTTACCGGCTCGGGTTCACTTGTAGAAGATGGTTACCGGTCATATGAACAATTTGGAAGTGATTTCTTTACAGCTGATACCCCATTTGTAGTAGTCCCAGTGCCCATGCTAGATGGAACTCAGGTCGTAGCTGGTCGATTTGGTGATCAACCAATTCAGTATTTTGAAACCGAAAATGGCATCACAGTATTCGTCGTACCTAAATCTAGGGCACTAACAAGCCTTGAGTATTGGCTGGCTCCAGCAGAGTCTTCTCAGATAGAGGCTGTTACTCCTATTACCGCTAATAGAGGAGATGCGCAGTACCCGACTAATTTTCATGATGATTACTGGCAAGAGCATATCGATATTCCAGCTGGCTCTAATAAACGATTGGCCGCAACCGCTAGTTTTCTGGAGGGCATGGAATATAACCCGTATCCATTACCTGATTCAGCAGAAGTTGATGTCTCTGGCAATTATTCATTCGAATCGTACATTGGAGGAACGCTTAGTCGTCAGACTACAAATTCTCACGGTGCAGCAACAACCCTCGCATTATCAAATCCTGAGCTTCTTAATTTTAGTAATGGTTATTTAAATAATAGTTCGCCTCAACAGGAATCGAGAGGCACTGAAACCCTGTCTTTGGGTGAACAATCCTCATGGACAGTCGATGGAAACGGAACTATCATTGATCCTACCCCGCCTCATCCGGCTCCAATTGAGGAGTTTAGGGAATTACCCCAATCACTTGAACAGCAACAGAGTGAGCGACTAAAAGACTACGCCATGAAGGCAGGTCTGGCTGGCATAGCTTTGGTGGCTATTACTCAGCGACGACGCTTGCAAGCACTGCCCGCCCTCGCGCAACGAGCATATAGAAACGGACACTTAGCAACCATCACTGATAAAAAAGCATCGGAGGCATATGACACATTAGATGCTGCTCTATTTTCCGGCAAGAAAATTGATGCTGGTGAGTTCGCAAAGGTTCGCAGACTAAGCGAGCAACGTCCTTCTGTAAGATCTGCTTTTCGAGAGCGTTTTCAAAATCATGACAAACAAACTCGTAAAGATACTTTTCGTCAGGCTTTTCAGAATACACCATCAAAATCAGCACGTCGCGCTATTCGCCGCGCTCGTAGAATGACAAAGCTCGTCATGTCACTAGACGAATGATTAGCTTATATAATTATTCCCAGCGGAATACCATTGAAGCGACTGCATATATCACAATGGACCATATGGCTATGACAAGAAATTCAGTGCCGAGGTCAAACAACCCCGCTCCTTCGGTAGTAATCCTTCTCAGCCCATCAATTATTGGAGTTAGTGGCAAATAATAGCTGACATTCTGAATCCACTCAGGCATGAGAAACCTTGGGAAAAATGAACCTGAAAGAAATAGCATTGGGAAGCTTATAATGTTGGCAAGTGGAGCTGCTTGGATATCATCCTTAGCCCAGCCAGCAATCGCCATGCCAAAACCAAACATACAGACAGTACTGATTAAGGTAAAGAATGCCAGTAAAAGATAACTACCTCTCATGTTGAAATCAAAGAAAATCAGTGCGACAGCAAACAGCATTGCGACTGCCAGAAAACCAATAATGATTCTGTTCAGGGCTGTAGCGATGATAAATTGAGTTTTAGTAACGGGAGCCACTTGAATCCTACGCAGCGCCCCTGTTTTCTTGTCACTGGTGAAACCATTAGCCATGCTAAAAATCCCTAGTCCAAGAATCGAAAAGCCCAAAAGTCCTGACAATGTATAGTCAAAACTACTTAAATTGGCTGTCTGGATTGGATGGGCTCGTAGTGTTAACGGTGGAGTAATTTTAATAAATTGTGCATTTGTACCATCGAGAACTCCTTGCATAACTGACTGAAGAGTCGCGGAAAGCTGCGTATCACCTTCATCGTATATCAATTCAACCGTGCCCGACGGAAGTCCATCTTGGTTAAGGTTACCAAAATCCTTTGGTAACCGGATGATTGCGTCCAACTTCCCTTCGCTAAGATGATCTTTTGCTAGATCTGGTGACATAGCAGGACTAACATTAAAAATATCTGATTTTCTAATGATTTTCTCAAATTCCTTCGAATAATCTGTTTTAGATTTATTATATAAAGATACCTTGAACTCAGGATTGGAATTACCACCAAAAATGCCACCAAAAATGACCAGGAAAATCAGAGGAAAGACGACAGTGAAGAAAAGTGCCACGCGATTACGTAAATACCGCTTAGTTAGTGCAATTGTCAGTCCGAGAATTACATTGGTATTTGATTTTGCTGACATAGCCTATTCCCGTAAATCCTTACCTGTTAAATCAATGAATACATCTTCGAGATTAGCCTGATGTACTTCTTGTTCCTTTGTGAAACCTCGTTTTATTAGCTGTTTGATTAACCTACTCGGTGTATCCAAGGCAATGATTTTACCTTCATCCATAATCGCAATTCTGTCACAAAGCACTTCTGCTTCATCCATATAATGTGTCGTAATCACTACTGTAATACCACGCTTACGAATCGCTTTGACAAGATCCCAGAGGTTGCGTCGTGCCTGAGGATCAAGCCCTGTGGTTGGTTCATCTAGGAAAAGGACTCTTGGTTCATTTACGAGCGCTGAGGCAATGCTAAATCGTTGCCTCTGTCCACCTGATAGATTCTCAACATAACTCTTTGACTTACCCTCAAGACCTACCTGCGCCAGTAACTCATCAGGGTGTACTGATTGGTTATAGAGCGCCCCAAACATCTTTAGATGCTCACGGAGCGTTAATTTATCTAGAAATGACGTGCTCTGCAGCTGCACCCCGATTACTTCTTTAACAGCGTCTGGGTCTTTATTAACGTCTATACTGGCTAACCTGACACTGCCACTATCCATCGGCCTCAATCCTTCAATCATCTCAAGGCTGGTTGTCTTACCGGCACCATTTGGACCAAGAATTCCAAACACCTCGCCCTTCTCTACCGTCAGCGAGATGCCTTTAACAACTTCGATTCCTTCATAGGATTTGTGTAGGTTTTTAACTACGAGAATATTTTTCGCCATGTTTATATAGGATATAACAAAAGCCCCCGTGCTACCACGAGGGCTTGTTCATCCACTTTTATAAAAGTGTTTATTTCTTTTTTAGAGTTAGGAACCCGTTACGTGGATTCTCAACTACCATGTATGGATCTGGCAATTCATCAACAGCATCTGCTGGACGAGTATCCTTTGCAAAGTAATAAATTCTCTGCTGCTTGCCACCGCGTAGTGTAACGTCCTTGCTATGCAAGTAGTATGTAACACCCTTTGAGTTTGTATGACTATAGGCCATGAACCCTCCTTACCTCTTATAGTACCCTTTACCTTAAACATGCCGTTTGCTGATGTCAACACCATTAACATCTATAGACATGATTTAACAGAGGTAATATTATTTTCCTCAGAGGTCATAAAAAATGTTGTCATAATGATACCTAGCCAAAGCACTGGCATCCAGTTGACAACAAGTACAGCCGGCTACTACCTACATCCAATTGTTAAGTTTTTATTACTAATTTTTAACATTTATAGATACCGGCCATGTCTATCGATAAGCATAAGCTTGCAGATGTATATTCCTTATGAGTACAATGGGGTAATACATTAAGAGGAGCGTCATTTATGGCAAAAAATTCATTTTCTAGCCCATCGTTTTCAAGTAAAATTCTGGTCATTCTACTAATTATAGTCGGGTCAGGGCTGGTTCTTAGTCTAGGAGCTACTGCTTTTGGAGCATTCGGAAGCCTTGGAGACAAACTAAAGATAGATAAAGGTAGTATCCAGGCAGTTCATCTAGATGATGGAAATGTACTGTTTGGTAATCTTTCTGTTATTGATCCGCATAATCTCTCGCTGACTGATGTTTACACCGTTCAAGATTCTTCTGAAGAACAAAAAGTTAATGAAACTACCCTAGTAAGTCACAAGAGTAAACCATATGGTCCAAGTGGATCAGTAGTTATTAACCGCGATCAGGTACTGTTCTGGGAAAATCTCGCGGACACTGGATTAGTCACCGAAACCATTAAAGCTAATGATTCGGTGGAGTAGACAAAAACTAAAAACTCGTCTTTATTAAAAGACACAGCCCTCGTTGCATTTAGATGACGAGGGCTTTTTTATTCTAGACCGTTAATATCACCTCGATAAAAAGCTATTTCATTACGAAGGAAGCCGATGATAATTATTGTCGCGCCAGATACACCCATTACTGCCGAAAGGAGCAAACAGATGCCTGCTATATCGAAGCTAAATAACGGGGCTTGGAACGAATAGATGAACAGTCTTTTGTCTGGTAAATCTACCGGCCTTGGGTTATCGCCTCCAAGCTCCTGTAGACGCTTATTGATGTAATCACGAACACATGGTTCCGTAATGTTAGAGAAGTCTCGCGAAGTACTACAACTAGCTGGTAGCCCATCAAAGATGTTAAAGTTCTGCTGACCGCCATTATTAGCCGCTGCAGTAATTGCGGCTTGGGCCTGCCTCTCATAGCTGTATTTCAATTCAATTTCTGTTGATGTATTCATATGACTATAGATATAAGACCTGAGAACATCCAAGCTCTCTGAAATTTGACCGTTTTTTTTATCTTCAGCAAAGACATCCTCTCGCAATTCAACCATACGTAGATTGTTGCCCCTGAGAGCTAAGACACCAATCAAAGCCAGTATCAGAGCAATTACAAATAAATGGCCAGTTTTTGGTGGCCATAGCCACTTTATTGCTGATGAAAAATAGTTCCACATCTAGATACTAGCCCCTGCAGAGCAGATTAACTCTCCGTACTGATGATGATACTGAACAATTACAAGTCGTTGGTAATGCATTTTTCTAGCTGTTTCCCTCTCTGGATAGGATTAGGGAAGCCTGCTTGCCCATCCTATATACACTATACATGGCAATCCCAAGTGCCAGAAAGAGAAAACCCGAACTAAGCAAACCAGCTATTTGAACAACAGAGGCTGCCCCCGTTAAAGAGACTAGTGGCGCGATAATGGAACCCCCACAAGCAACACAACCTGCACCAAATAACCCACTCAGTAGTGGTGCTCGACTAACATTTGGTGAAATTGCACTGTTGTTTCTAATGAACTTAACTAAAACAAGATTAATAGACTGAAACAAAGATATGAGCACTAAAATTATCGGAATAAAGTTAAAACCATAGAGAAAAAGATTAATGTAACCTTCAAGCAACACCCTGGGTAGCTCTGACGGATAAGTGTTAACGATCGTTACGAGCTGAGAAATATTGAATAACCAGATCATTAGAAAAAGAATCAAAAGAAAATAAAGTAGTCCAAACACAGTGTACCGGGGCACCGATATCACCGCCAATATTGCCCTGAATGAATCCACGGATAAAGATTGTGCTTTATTCATATAGCGCATTGTATCAAATTACATTTTATCTGATTATTTATTGTATAGTAGCATTATTATTAATTCTTATTGACAATACTTAAAGCTTATGTTAATATGATTTTGTCTTTTGGCAAACGCCATGAATACAAAAAATCTACCACAATTAATTCAATCAATGTCACTTGCCTATACATCGCAAGTTATGACTGGTGTTAAGCTATCTGAGCTTTTGATACTGGTCTTTCTGTCGTTGGTTAGTTTGCAGCAACCAATAAGGGCTGACCTGTTCCACCCCACACTTCAACCCCAATTATATGAACTCCAATCAAATTATGATTCCACAAGTCAAAATGCTGAGATTTCGCTTGCCCAACCGATAGCGCCAAAAGTAGCAGAAACTAAATCAACTGCACCAGTCCAATCTACTATCAGTTCTGCACCTGATGGATTATCTCGCATCAAACAATGTGAGAGTGGTGGCAATTATCGGGCAATTAATGCCGCGGGATACTACGGAGCCTACCAATTCAGCCCAAGTACCTGGAATAGCACTGCAAATGCCGCTGGTCGTCCAGACCTCGTCGGCGTACGACCAGATAACGCAAGCCCAGCAGATCAAGATGCCATGGCTATTAAATTACACTCGTTAAGAGGTTGGCAGCCGTGGGGTTGTGCCCGAAGAGTCGGACTCTTCTAACTAAACCTTTCTTTTCCAAAGAAACAAAATAATGCCACTTTGAGTCGCAAAGTTGAGTAAACTTGCCTACCGGCAGGGCCGTATTCTTTATAAAAGAATCAAATTCTGCCACTTTTACTCCAAAGTGGCGCAAACCACTGGGCTGTCATTCCTCTTTATGAGTTCATTGTTATTAGAACAATGCGTGAAGACGACTCCTTGCAGTCGCCCTAAAGGGTGAATCTTCACTTCAATATTGTTCGAATAACATTCCCTCATCAGGACTCACTCCTGATGCCCAGACCCTTTATATGTCACATGTTTATTATTTATCAGCTACGCTGATGCCGAATAGAGATCGAACATAAAGCACTTCCTGATGAAAGAGTGTCATATCAACAATAGAAAGCAAGTACTTGCCCGAAGGGATGCTTGTCACTGTACTTGTGCATTGTTGAATATGACAACGAAATCATAAAGAAGTGTGTCCTGTTCGTGGCTTTTGCGATACTTTTGCCACCAAAAGTGTCAAAGGATTTGTTTCTTTGGAAAAGAAAGGACTAATTTGCGACACTTTGAAGCAAAAGTGGCATTAGTTTGGTTTCCCACCTACCGGCAGGCAGGTTTGAAAGAACAATAAACAAATTTTGTTTATACTAATCCTATGCATGTTTATTTTTCAGGTATCGGTGGCGCAGGACTTGGCCCTTTAGCACTCTTAGCTCGCGATTGTGGCTACGAGGTTTCTGGATCTGATTTGCACAATAGTACTTTCACTCAGAAATTACACAAAGCTGGTCTTGATATTGCTATTGGCGAACAAGATGGTTCGCACATAAAGACAATTAACACTGCGAAACCAATTGACTGGTTCGTCTATACAGCCGCCTTGCCTATCGATCATCCTGAGCTAGCATTTGCTAGTGATGAGTCTGACATCCGTGCAACAAAGCGCGATGAGTTCATTAACGAAATCCTTGAAGATAAAGAGCTACACCTAATAGCTGTCAGTGGCACACATGGCAAAACAACTACTACCGCAATGCTAATTTGGCTTTTCAAACAATTCAATATCCCTCTGGCCTATCAGGTTGGCACTAATTTACCGTGGGGTCAGAGCGCTCAGTACGTCGAAGGAGCCCAGTATTTTGTCTATGAAGCTGATGAATACGACCGCAATATGCTCCATTTTCATCCAGATGTCACTGTTCTAACAACTATCGACTACGACCACCCTGACACCTACCCAACTAGAGAAATATATGCCCAAGCATTTCGTGATTTTGCCGAACAATCCGAGCATGTCATTACTTGGCAATCAGTAGTAAAGTCAGCATCACTTGTTGATATCGATGCCATTGTTGATGATGACGTAGATATCAGCAGTATTGAACTGGCTGGTAAGCACAATCGCCAGAACGCTTACCTTGCGACTTTGGCCTTTCACCATGTAATGAACCACGTGCCGAAGCAGGACATCATTCCTGCAATCAATCACTTTCCTGGCACAGAGCGACGCTTTGAACGCATAGCTCACAATCTGTACTCAGACTATGCGCACCACCCAACTGAGCTCTCTGCGGTCGTCCAGATGGCTTCAGAGCTAGAGAAAGGTCCTGTCATCGTCTACCAGCCACATCAGGACAAACGACAGCGTGAGATTGCCTCAGAGTATAAGGATGTCTTTGCCAAAGCCAGCAAAGTGTACTGGCTACCGACCTACAACCCATCGGGACGCGATACAGAAAATGTAATGACACCCGAAGAATTAGTTGATAAATTAGCCAACCCTGAAATTGCTGAAGTAGCTGAAATGAACGAAGACCTTAAAAAGAAAATTAATCTTCATTTGAAAAACGGTGCATTAGTTGTGGCCTGTTCTGCTGGCACCCTAGACACCTGGCTCCGGCAGAACTTCGCTTGAAATAGTTTTAGCGGTTGTCGCCGGAGCCTTTGATTTGGCCACGGTCTTTACGAGAAGCGAGCTTATCTAGATTGCCTTGAGCAACTTCCTCAAGCGGGACGTCGAGATAATCCGCCAGGGCCTGAACATACCAGAGCACATCACCGAGTTCTTTTACGATTTCTGCCTTATCAGCATCACTAATAACGCCATCCTTATCTCGGATGATTTTCTTCATTTTCTCTGCAACCTCACCAGCCTCGCCAACCAGGCCAAGCGTTCGATACACGGCTGAGTTCCAAAAGTCTTTCTCTTTATGGACTGCTGTTACTATTGCTTTCTTCTGATATTCGTCAAACGTCATGACTAACACACCACACCAGTCTGCTGATTAGCAGAGCCAATCACTCTACTGGTGTTTCTGGCACATTTGCAGTAGTTTTCTCTGCGGGAATCAGTCGAAGTATTAGTCATACACATCTCCTTCGAATTCCTCAATAAGAACTACTGCAACCGTATGCAGCTGTGTCAGTCATGAGGTGAACTTAATAATTATTTTTTAGCTTTTTTGACTGTTTTCTTGACGGTCTTTGTAGATGAAGTAGCCGCTGATTCAGCCTTAGCCTTTTTACCAAATCGAATTGGATTTTCCTTAACGACAAAATGATAAAAAGCTAGAGCGAATAGTGCTAGACCTAGGGCAAGACAAAAAGCATAAATATTGCTTAAGTTTTCGATCCACCAAGGTACTGCTTTACCCTGAGCGGCGGTTGTTTGATATTCAGTTTGTAATCCTGTTAGGTACTTCTGCAGAGGTATTGATAACGCTATTTGCACAATGTCTTTTATGACGAGTGCGATTATACCTCCCAAGATTATTGCTGGTAATTGAATATTACTTTCTGATTTGGCCATTCTTATTTTATCCTTTACTTTTATCTAATTTATCAAGCCTTAGGGCTTTAACTCCAAAGTATATAACAGCTGCGACGACAATAAAATCTATTATCGTTGAAACAAACTCTCCCCATCCAAGTTTTACATTACCAACGAGCAAAAATTTCTCATTCAGAGCCACCTTACCTAGCAGTGCGCCAATAAGTGGGTTGATGATATTTTCAACTAGAGAAGATACGGTTTTGCTGACTGCTCCTCCCAAAATAAAACCGACGGCAAGTCCGACGACTCCTTGTTCACGAACGAAATCCATAAACCCTTGCAAATGAGATTTTGCATTTGCTTTCATTCAAAATTACCTTTCTGAAATTATAAATTATTATTTTACTTTACATTGATAACATAACGTCGCGTGCTTGTACAGTCGCGGTGACATCATGAGCTCTGACGATTTTTGCTCCCGCGCCAAAGGCAAGAGCCGCAATCGCAACAGACCCAGCCCTTCTTTCCTGAGCATTTTCTGTGCCAGTAAGCTGGCCAATGAACCTTTTGTGACTAGCGCCAATCAGGACTGGAAATACACCAGAGTAGTCCAGCGGGTTGAGGGCTAATTCTAAATTAGCACCAGGATGTCTTCCCGGCAACGAAGAGAAATTACCTTGTTGAAGATCACCAAACCCTAGTCCAGGATCAAGAATTATTCTATCTTTGGCAATACCCTTTTTGACAGCTCTCGTAACTAGTTCGGCCATTTGTTTTCGGCAATTATCAATAACCGGTTCGGTCAGAGATTTATGTCTCATCAACACAACACTACATCGTGTTTCGGCGACGAACGAAGCAAGAAGATTGTCTGTAAGACCACTGACATCGTTAATAAAATCTGCTCCGGCCGCAATTGCCAACCTTGCCACCAATACTTTCTGGGTATCAACGCTGATTGGTATCGTGGGGTCGTAGGCACGTATTGCCTTAATGACTCTGGTTACTCTCTTAGCTTCCTCGTTACCAGCCACGGGCATATGCCCTGGTCTTGTAGACTCGCCGCCAACATCAATTATATCTGCCTTAACAGCGACAATTTCTTTGATGCGTGATTGGAGCTTAGCGTCGGTACTAAGCGATCCACCATCACTAAATGAATCTGGGGTGGCATTCATTATAGCCATAACTGCTGGCTTATCGAACTCGATTGTTTTACCGGAAGCGCTAAATATTTTCCAATTCATTGGATTTGTATAATAACAGCTACCTTATTTGCTTCACCATAGCAGACTCTAATTCAAGAATTGTAGAAGCCTGCTTGTTGACTATATTATTATCGCCGACATAATAATCTATGGTTTCAGAAAAATAACTTCTTGCCTGATTTATTGTTAAAGCTGGAGGCATCCCTTCAGGATTGGCACTAGGAGCAATAAGTGGTCCAGTCTGAGCAATAAGCTTTCGCATTTCACGACTTTCTGGCAGTCGAAAAGCTAAGCTTGAACCGCCACGAGTTAAATACTTGGGCGCTTTGTTGGTTGGCAAAATAAGTGTGACTGGTGCTGGCCAGTAGGAGGTAGCGCGATCAATGTACTCACGGTCAACACCAAAATTTGCGACCTGTTCGGCGTTATTTATCAAAATGATACAAGGTTTGGTTTGGGCACGACCTTTCAATAAATAGACTTGCTCGACAGCTGATGGCATGTCTGATCTTGCTAGTATTCCATAAATTGTATCCGTGCGCCCAACAACGATTCCGCCCCTGTTTAACTCAGTGACGGTCTTATTGTCATAGTAAAATGATGTCGGCATTATGCTACCGATGTTAGCACGAGTGGCGGTTTGTCGGATATACTCTTGGGTATGGGAATAAGCACAAGAATTATAACTGAATGGATTTACACTGTTGGTCCTAGAATTGTACTAATAATTGTTCTTGCTTGGATTCTTCAACGATTTGGAATGATGATAATGGAAAGATTCATTCGGCAAGCAATCAAGCCTGATCAGTTTGCTCTTCCTAGCGATGAAAAACAACGAGAAGATACCTTGATTTCCATACTTCGAACAGTACTGAATGTACTTTGGGTAGCCGTAGCAATAATGCTAATTCTAGATGAAATTGGTTTAAGCATTGGACCACTTATTGCCAGTGCCGGAATCGTTGGTGTGGCACTGGGTTTTGGTGGACAATGGCTGATCCGCGACCTTATATCAGGACTTTTTATCGTCATTGAGAACCAATTTAGAGTTGGAGATATTGTTACTCTACATATTGGTGCTAGTGGAATGCAAGAAATCTCTGGTCGTGTTGAGGATATGAGCCCAAGACTTACAGTTTTGCGAGACCTAGATGGCAAGGTTCATCATGTACCCAATGGTTCGATTGCTGTTGCGACAAATATCAGCATGGAATTTGCAGGCATTAATCTCGACATCGGCATAGACCAAAAAGTTAAACTAGAAACAGCCATAAAATTAATAAACGACATCGGACAATCGTTAGCTGAGGACAAGGAATGGCAAGATAAGATTCTTGAGGCCCCTCAATTTCTGCGAGTTGATGATTTCTCGGATAAGTCGGTAATAATAAAGATTACTGGCAAAACTTTGCCGATGGAGCAGTGGGCTGTCAGTGGTGAATTACGTAAACGATTAAAATTGTCTTTCGACAAAGCCGGCATTTCTCTTTTTGCCAGTAACGGTAAATAAACCAAAGTACAGCTTTAAAGTATCTACCTGCCAATAGGCATTACTGATTTGTCTTGCTTTAACATGAACCAACACTTAATAGCAGTCTCCCCAATCTTTTCTGCTAAGCATTCGACTACTAATTTCCTTCGGTTAGCCAGCTTTTTGTTATTAGAATTCTTAATCCTCTTAATTGCTTTGACCGTTAGATCTCGCGTCCTATTGTAAATTATTGGCATTTTATTTCCCTCCTTATTCTTTCGTCTCAATTAAAAAGCCCTCTTCTTTGTGAAGAGGGCTTTGCTATGTGCGTATTGTTGTTTGTTATTGTTTCAACGACATATCAAAGCCCCGCGCATGAATTGATTGCGCCATTGAAATTGTAGCTTTTGCTATAAACTGATATGCCATAATTTAATTTTTCCAAAAATCGACTTGCTTGTCAATTGAAACGGCACCACTTATCTAAAGAGATATTTACAAAAAGCTGCCTGGTTTTAGCTTATTTAGTTTTGTGGCTTGTTATGGAACGATATATTTCCGTCAACAATGCCCCAAATCCAGCTGTCGTGACAGCAAGACCAGCTAAGAAGCCGATAGCCGGAATAATTGATACAACATAATATAGCCCCAATCCAGTAGCAACTGCTTGATAAAGACTCGGAACCTCAGCCTTCTTACTTTTACTCCGACGCAGAACCCAGTCACCAATAGCTACAGCAGTAAAAATCTTCGCAATATACAGACCTATACCCCACACTAGCAATGTGATTACGCCTAGAGGTATCCCGACCAGTGTAGTCATAAGGAATAGAGCCAGTGGTACGCCAGCCAAGATTGCTAACAACCCAATACCCATAATCTGAAGTGGTTTTTCGATTATCCTATTGGCAACGTGTCGAGTATGTCTTTTGTTGATAAGAATAATTGCCAAACCAGTTACAAATGCCATAGCAAAACCTATCATGGCATTAATAATCCGAGCCCCAAACAAACTACCCGCTGCTTGTTGTTTAGACATTTCTACTTGTTGAGGTTCAAATACAAATTTTGCGTCATCATCAATTTTGGCTGGACTAGTTGATTGGTATTTTACTTTTCCTTTGATGTCTGACTTCTCACCAAAAATAAGTTTATTGGTTCCAACATTGACTGATCCTTGGACTGGCGCATTAATAGTAAGGCTTTCGCCGCCTGCAACAATTCCGCGCCCTATCGAGCCGTCTAGTGAAATCGCTGCCCCAGCAACTTGTACGCCCCCGCCAATCGTACTATCTCGGCTGACAGCAATGTCACTACCAGCACCACTAAAGCTATCACCAATTTTGGCACCAGAAGTTACACTTATCGTATTGCCAGCTACCCGCAAATCATCGCCTACTACACCAGTTACTTCAATCAGTCTGCCAGCTGCTATCACATCACCATTTACCGTTCCTCGGATCGTGACTCTGCCAGCAGTTACATAGACATCGCCATTTACAATTCCATCGATTGTTAGTGACTCAGCTGCAACATAGACATCATCGTTAACTACTTGATCTTGAGAAATAGTTACCGAGTTGTCGCTACTTTTTGCATAGGCAAAAACAGATACTGGTAGAACCAATAGCATTAATAAACTGGCTAATCCGACATATAATTTCTTCATTTTAATACCCTTTAATTATCTACTAGTTAGTATAGCACTTGAGTCACTGCATTTGCAGATGGGTCAAAGGGTTGCAAAAAGCCTTTGACTACTGTAAAATCTATCCATGGTAGAGCAAAATATCCCCCTCGCCCTAACTTTCGACGATGTCCTACTTGTGCCCGGTGCCAGCACCGTATTACCCCCTGATGTAAATGTAACTGGTAAATTCTCTAACAAAATCGATCTCAACATTCCAATAGTTAGTGCCGCAATGGACACGGTTACTGAGTCTGCTACTGCAATAGCTCTGGCTCGTGCTGGTGGGATTGGAGTATTGCACCGTTCTATGTCACCAAGCGATCAGGCAACAGAAGTTCGCAAAGTAAAACGCGCCCAGAGCTCAATCATTCGCGATCCAGTAACTGCAAAAGCAAATCTTACCGTCGATCAAGCCAATAGATTACAAGTCACAGGAATACCAGTGTTGGATGACGATGGAGTATTGCTCGGTATTGTTACGAATCGCGATCTACGCTTTATAGAAGACAGCACGCAAACTTTAGGTGATATTATGACCACCAAAGTCATTACCGTGCATGAAGATATTTCAGACGAAGATGCTCTCAAGTTAATGCACGAACATCGCATCGAAAAACTTCCAGTTGTCGATCAGAACAACAAACTACTTGGACTAATTACATTTAAAGATATCGACCAGCGCAAACAATTTCCACACGCTTGCTTAGATTCATCGGGCAGATTGCGTGTCGCAGCAGCTGTCGGAACAGACGTAATTACTGATGAGCGGGTAGCCGAACTTGTCAAAGCTGACGTTGATGCCATAATTGTTGATACTGCGCATGGACACAGCCAGAAGGTAATCGACACAATTAAGCGAATCCGCAGTAATTATCCAGATTTACAACTTATCGCTGGCAATATTGCAACTGCTGAAGCAGCAGAAGCACTAATCTCAGTCGGTGTTAATGGTTTAAAGGTAGGCATCGGTCCGGGCAGTATCTGTACCACTCGAATTGTTGCTGGCATTGGAGTCCCTCAGCTTACCGCCATTCAGAATGTATCCAGTGTTGCTCGCGCCAAGGGTGTCCCAGTCATCGCTGATGGTGGTATCAGGCAGAGTGGTGACATAGTTAAAGCACTGGCAGCTGGCGCAACTTGCGTTATGATCGGCGGACTTTTAGCCGGTACTGACGAGACGCCGGGTGATCGAATGCTATTCCATGGACGAGCCTACAAAACTTACCGAGGTATGGGTAGTATTGGAGCAATGCAAAAGGGTTCACGCGATCGATATTTCCAAGATAATCTAGACGAATTTGATCTTGAGCAAAAGCTTGTTCCTGAAGGCATTGAAGGTCGAGTCCCTTACAAAGGTCCACTATCGACAACTGTATTCCAACTTATTGGTGGTTTGCGAGCTGGAATGGGCTATGTGGGAGCTGATTCGCTTGATCAACTTTATGAAAAGGGTCGTTTTGTTCAGGTGACTCAATCAGGTATCCGCGAGAATCATCCACACGATGTGGAGATTACTAGTGAAGCTCCAAACTATCGTCCATAGATTCTGGCCAATACGTATATAGCAATATTGCATGCCAGCAAATAAATTCTTACATCTCAGGTCTACCCCCCCAATAGAGATAAACATCCGATTATCGACGCTGTTTGCCTTTTGACAGCGGTGTTGATGCCACTCACGGCTATACCTCAAATATTGAAGTTGCATACAACACAAGATTCTTCAGGAGTTTCATTAACCATGTGGCTTCTCTATTTAATAGGGATAGTGCCATTTCTTATCTATGGGCTTGTTCATAAACAATTACAGCTCATAATACTTAACTCTCTCTGGCTAGTTGTAATTATTTTGGTTATTAGTGCTGTGCTGATGTACGACTAGCCGACCGTAACTTGCGGGTAGAACGCGACAAAGTTTGCGAAGTCCTTACCGACCGTCTCGACTGATCCTTCTTTAGGCTCAGGATAATACCAGGCTAGATTCTTGCCGCTGTCATCAACGACATTGTAGTAACTTGCCTCTCCCTTCCAATGACAGGTTGTATGTAGGTCGCTGGGACTGAAGAATTCCTTTTTAATGCTGTCTGGCGGGAAATAACTATTGCCTTCGATATGAATAATGTCAGCGTCATTCGCTTCAGCAACAACTTTCCCTTGATAAGTTGCAGATTTCATTTAATCTCCTTAATGTTTAAGTAATAGCTTAAAGTATAGCAGAATATGACTAGCTATCAACTACAAGCCGAATGATTGATTGCTGACTTGGTCGTCGCTAAAATCAGTTTCTTCAACATCGTTCTTCGAGAAATCTTCGTTTAATTGATCTATCTGCTTCTTAATTTCGTCTGAATCAACTGGTGCTGTGGATTGTAAAAGGTCTTTTTTGGTTTTTTCTATCCCTGACTTATTTATTACCGGCTTTTTAATCGTGCTATCTACTCCCGATGCCTCATAGGCAACATAGCCCAAGCCGACCAGTAGCAGAGCGACAGCAACCGCAACCACGATAGCAATAACGGCAATATTCTTATTCTTTTTTACGTCTTCATTCATAAAGCTGGCTCACTTTTAGTTGAATTACTGTCTGTTGATGATTCGTCCAATTCATCACGAATTGTCTGCATATGGGTAACGACCTGATTACGAACATATTCGCGTATTGTGTTGGCAGCAACTCTTACATCGTTATTGGATTCGCGAACCTTAGCGACCGCTTCTTTAATTGCGTCGGTATTGCCGTCTGTTGGGCACTGTATATTGGCGGCAGTACGCATACTTGAAACAAAACTCGAGAATTTCGTTTCAAAATCTGCAACATAGTCATTTAACACTGTTATGTCTGCCGAAATATCAGCGGTACTAACTACACTATTATTCTCTTCCAATCTGACAACAATATTATCGAGTCGATCAATTAAGTTCTGGTAGCGCTTAAGGTGTCGCTGTTTAGTCTTGTCGCTGACTTCTATCCTTTTATCCAACCTATCCTGAGCCCGCTCACAGACAGCATTTTTCCTAATGTTACTATTTGATTGTTGAGCGTTTACCGACGACAGTTCTTTAGCTGTTTCTCTTAGGTGTTCTGCTGCTTCAACTCTTGTAGCATGCTCTATGCCTTCGTGCGCACTGACAGGAATAAAAGAAGTGAGAGCTAAGACCAGAACAATGAGTCCAAGTTTCTTGACCATATTGATAGCAATTATAGCATATCGGCAATAAAACGAGGGATTTATTGGGCCGTTATTGCTGACAGTTATTTGTACTTATTATCGAGTTCTGTGAGAATATTGAGCAATTTAGTTCTCATTTCAGCTGAATATGGATTGTACTTTTCAACTGTCATCGTCAGATCATTAGAGTGATGTGATTGAATCTCAGCAATCTTCAGTAGATGACTGAAAAATACAGTTGATGATTTTGTTTTTCCCAAATTCAAATCTATTAATGCTTGAGCAATATAAAAAGTCAAACCATGCACGACCGCCATCTCTTTATCATGTGATTCAGGACTCGAAAAACGAACTTTGCAACCGAGATCTTCGATTAACTGAACAACTTTCTGTTCTGCTTCTTTCCCGCGCCCTCCACACACCACGACTTCAGGCTGGTCTAGGTTGGTGATTGTTTCTGGACCAAATAGTGGGTGTGTCCCCACAACAGATACGGTCTCGGGTAGAATCCTAAGCATCGTATCAATTGGCAAAGTTTTCACCGAACAAACATCTATAACTATTGTTTTAGGATTCAAATGCTCCCTTAGTCCAAGCAATACTTGTTCAAATGCACTAAATGGCACAGCTAAGATAATTAGATCGGCTGTAATGAGACTATCCAATTCAACTTGTTTAGTATTTTTAGGCAAATCAATTGTGATCGGACTACGATTGTAAATTAGTAGATTGTCGACACGTCGATAAAGTGCTTTTGTAATCAGTTGAGCAAAAGGACCAAAGCCAATAATACCAATGTTTTTAAACATGGTATTAATCTCGATATACTTGATTTAAAGCATAATCATGAATCGCATCAAAGATTTTCTGAACTGCTTGAGGATTCAGATTCTCTTTTGACGAAAATTGTTCTACTCTCTTTTTAATCTGATTCCATCGATCATCGTCAAATGCTGCTTTCCCACTAGCTTGTTTGATCGCCTTAACTTCTTTGACCAAGGCAAACCTTTTGGCCATTAGATGAACTAACTGCTCGTCAATTGTATCTATTTGTTTACGCAGTTCATCCATATCTAGACGATTGTCAGCCAATTATTGCTCTCATCAGTTGAACCGTAAACAACTTTGCTAAAAGCTTCCTTTAGTCTCGCAGTAACAGGTCCAACTTCCTGGCTAATTGGCCGTCTGTCCACAGCGCTTATCCAGGCAACCTCGGTTGCAGTACCAGTAAAGAATGCTTCATCGGCAGCGTAAAGCTCACTTCGTCGAACAATTCTTTCAATTACCTCTATACCCATTTTATCTGCAAGCTCGATAATACTTCTGCGGGTGATTCCTTCCAGTAAATCCCCGCCAAGTGCCGGCGTTATCAGTTTACCGTCTCGTACAATAAAGAGGTTCATGACTGATCCTTCGGTAACATTACCTTGATGATCAAGCATAATTGACGCATCTAGTCCGTTTTCGGCTGCCTCTTCAATTGCAAGGGCAGCATTGATGTAGACTCCAGTTGCTTTGCTACGAGCAGGAATGGCATGGTCTGGCACTCGGATCCAACTACTGACCCCGACTGATAGCCCTTTAGCAGTATCAAGGTATTCTTCTAATTCCAGCATATAAATACCCAAATCAAATTCACCAGTTAGTGAAGGGCCTAGGTTCGTATCTGATTTATAATAAAAAGGTCGAATATATGTGTCAGTCTTCGGTTGATTGGCTTTTGCCAACTCAATAATTTTATTTTCAATTTCTGAGGCGTTTATCGTCTTTGAAAAATGCAGAAGCTGGGTGCTCTGCGCCATTCTTTTAGCGTGATCGGTTAGCCTGAAGACACCTAGACGGCCATCAGCTTGTTTGTAACCACGAATACCAGCAAAACAACCAATGCCGTATTGTAAGGCAGATGTACTCAAAGGTAGTGTTGCTTCTTCGTACGGAACTATCGACCCACGGATATAAGCTTTTGGTAGATATTCACCTGTCTTTGCCATTAATGACCTTTCGTATGTTTACTTAGTTCTCTAATCATCTCGATTGTTGTATCAACATCCACACAGGCATCAGTTCGGGACAGACCATAACCAAGACCATTACCTTCATTGATGTAGCCTTCGAGCATGACGCCTCGAATCTGATTATTGCGCTTTTTCAACACTTCCAGTGTACGCCGAAAAGCTGCCTTCTGACCAGCTGCTGACTTCCCGCCACCCTCTGCTGCGGCATTCCCATGCGACACATCAATTACAACACCTGTATCGGATAATCCGATTAGTTTATTCAATCGACTGACTTCATCGATATCATTTAGGGTAATGTTTGAACCAGACTCCTTGCCCCTAAGACAAACAGCTGAGTTTGGGTTTCCTGGTGTATCGTGAAGTGCCAGAACGCCTTCGTTATCGATTAATGGTACCTGATGATGTGGTGCTCCGACGGTTGTCCGTGCCTGAACTGCCGGTTTTAATCCGCCATCACCTCGATTCTTAAGCAGAATTGGTAATTTAGGAGCGCTGGAACACATGAGGCGCACATTTTGCACTTCGATACTCCGAGCCCCAATCCAGCCAAGTGCAAGCAAGTCTCCATACCATGCTAGATGATATGGCTCAAGAAGTTCCATGGCTAGAGCAACCCGTTCAGCGACTTTCAGAAGTTGATCACGGGCTTTCTCAACGGAATCCTGTTCGAGACCTCTCCATCCAAGAGTTGTACGAGGTTTTGCAGGATTAGCACGAACAATAACTTTCAGTTGATCTTTTACTTCTTCGGCGACAGGAAGAATCTTTTCAACAAACTCATGAATTGCCTCTGTTTCATCTAGCGAGCAAGGACCGACTATCATTAGGCGTCGCTTACTCTTACCATTAATGATATCGTTTATTTCTTTGCGATCTTTGGCGATTCGTTTGGCTGCTTTCTCAGATAGAGAAAACTCAGCACGCAATGAACCAGGCTGTGAAAGCTTACTCTTTTTGATTGTTCTGGATTGAATCGGTGACATATCTGTTACTCCTTTATACTAAAAATCCCGCTCTTGTGCTATGAGCGGGATGTATATTTTTCTTAATTTTGTGAATTAGATAACTACCCGCTCGTATGCGTATACAAAGTAAAAATAGTTAAAAATCCAACGAACCATAAATAAAACCATACGCTTTAACAGATAGTGTGTCAATTATTTTGTTAGAAACCATCAGAAACGTTGGAATGAAAAACATCGACAATTTTAGTGCTTTCTTTGGAATTGAAATTATACAAATAATCAGATGTTTCATCTCTGGTATCCACTCGATAGACCAATAAATCTCCACGTAACCATTGGAGTGGATCTTTTAACCCACTTTTAGCAAGTACTACACTGTCTTCGCCAGTTTCAATATCTGTGATGATCAAGGTACCTTTACCGTCTCTTTTCTCAACATATACTGCTTGTTTTTTGTCAGGTGATAATGAGTAATTAATTTCGAGCAAATTAGCTGGTTTCCCTTGAAGGGTTGTTTGCATACGAGTACTAAAATCAAAGCTAAACCATTTAGACTTCTCTGCTACCTCGTAGACAATTCCCCCGAAGCGATTTCTGTACAGTGTATAGATACTATTACTATTAATAATTGAACGATCATTGCTCCCGTCGACACTGACAGATCGAATACCGCTAACCGAGCTACTGGCAAAATCAAATGGAACGTAATAAACATTTCCATCATTGAGAATAATGTCTTGAAAGTAGTTGGATTTTGCTATTTCTTTTGTCTGATCATTCTCGACATCGTAACTTCTAATTTTCATCCTACTTGAATTGCCGATACTAGAACCGGCTACAACAGAGCTGAAAATAAGCCTACCTTCCCACCAGCCAACCACACTAATGTTTTCTGCTGTGGCGATTGTGCGAATATCTTGGCTTTCTAGATTGATAACATCTAGGTTGTGCAATAAATATCCTTCACTATTTCGTTTACCAGCCCGAGTTGAGATAAGTGCTGCCGTGGAGCCATCTGGACTAATCGAGATATTAATATCTGCCTCTTCATCTCCTGTTGGGTCTATGAGCTGTGCTTCATTTTGCCCATCGAGGTCAATCGAATAAACTCCAAAATCACCGTTGTTTCGTTGACTAATGAAATAGTGTTTTCTCTTAGGTATTAGTTTAAGAGTTTGTTTGTCAGCTTGGGTGTTGATCTTATATTTTCGTTCACCATGATCATCCCCAGCCACACTCACTTCAATTGTCTTTTCGCTGGTGGGCTCAATTACTAGTTCTGCAACACCCGTTTCATCGCTCACTGCACTACTGTTCTCGTAGCTTACATTGGCATTGCTAATTGGTTTTTCAGAAAAATTATCAATTATTTGCAGGCTGAAGCGACTACCTGACGTTTCTAGATTGATATCTTCAAATACATTAGGCCCGAAACCCAGAACAACCTCCTTTTTAATCTTCGTAAATCCTGGTTGTTCGATTATTAATTCTGTTTGACCGTGCAACATTCTATCTTTGATGAAACGACCTTCGCTGTTGGTCTCGCCACTAACTCCGGCAAGTTTCACATCCACACCCGATAAAGGTAGTCTGGTTTTGGCATCACGAATCACAAAAGAAACCCTCGTTCTTAAGCCAGCAAAATTAAGTATCATGTATCTGGTGACAGGAACAGCAAATAGTATGATTAAAGTAAGTGCAATTAATCCTGAAAAGAACTTTAGCCGGAATACCTTGCTGTGCCATTTATTCTTGAACCACCTGCCAAATCTATGATGTTTCTTCTCTTCTCCGGTCAATGATTCGTCAGGATTAACAACTTCTTTGTCGTCCTGCTTTTCATTAGCTTCTTCGTTGGTTGACTCTTCTTCGACTAACTCACTTAGCTTTGTATCTTCTGGGTTATCTGTTTCTTCTTCAATTATTTTATCCAACTTTTCATCCAATTCATTCTCTGGCACTCCCGAATCTTCTGCAACTTCTGAATCCACATCATCTGAACTTATTTTTTCGACTTCGGGCAAAATAGGGCTATCTAGTTCCTTGTCTGAATCTGTCAATTCTACAATCCTCTCTTGGGGATTGTCGTCAGAATTATCCATTTCATTATCTATTACTTTTATTTTCGCCATAACTATAAGCATTATAGCTAAATACTGACACTTTTGCTCCATAGTTAAGTAAGCCATTCTTTTCTCAAATTCCTAATGCTCTTTCCAACCTGCCTGCCGGCAGGCAATAATCCTTTCTTTTCCAAAGAAAGGACGTATTTGTTGGTACAAAGTATCTTTACTTGCTTCTTGGAAAGAACAACGAATTTATAAGTTAGTCAAACTTTTTGATTCCATCTGTATCAAGATTTTCTAACAATTCTTGAACCGTTTTCTTGAGAAGCGGATGTATGAAATCAGGCGCTATCTCGGCAAGTGGAACCAGCACGAAAGCACGTTCGTGCAAGAATCGATGTGGAATAGTTAAGTGTTTTGAATTAATCTGTTCGACTCCATAGAACAGGATATCGATATCAATCTCACGTGGTCCCCAGTGTTCTTTTCCTTTTCTGCCTAGCTCGTTTTCAATTTGCTTTAGTTTATTAAATAAATCTTCTGGACTTAATTTCGTCCTAAGCACTAAACAAGCATTGAGAAACAAGGGCTGGTCTTCCTTCCCCCATGGTAGCGTCTCGTAGACTGAGGAAATCTTCGTAACCACACCAATCTCAATTAGCTTATTTATGGCACTTGTCAGGAACGATAGTCTATCCCCAACATTGCTCCCAATACTAATCAATACTTCCTTCATGAATGCGCCTTGGTGCCTTTTGTAATTTGTTTTCTGCGAACAATGAGGATGCTTACAATAGCAAGACCCCATATAAATACATACACCGGCACCACCATTTCGATTAGTTCTATGCGTTCAATAGCAAGAAGTCCCACAGTTACTCCAAACAAGTACAAAACCCAACTTATAAGTGATTCGGTATACGGAGCTTCGTAAGTCTTAATCAAGAGCAATGTTCCCGCTACTGCCTCAACAAATAATGACGAAAAGATGGCAACTAGAGGCTGGTCAGTGATTACCCAAAGCAATAACCCAAAACTCGCAATAACGATGCCCCATTTATCGCGCTTTTTTAAATTCCCATAACCATACTTAAATGAAAGCAGAAAGAAAATTATGCTCGATAAACTAAAGATAGCTGAAATAATTGTTGCCTGATTAAGACCCTCTACTAGTTGAGCGAAGAATATTATTAGCCAAATTAAGGCCCATAAAAAGAATGCTCCTCGTTCTATTTTCGTTTCACCCTTTAAAACACTTCTAAGATAAAACAGAGATGAAGTGATAATCAGTACTGATGATATCAACATAAAAATCTGATTATACATGTGCCGCCCCACGGTGCTTGGCTAGCAAGATAATCGCTACGACAAGCGCATCTGCTATGAAAATATATGTTGGAAATAATGAATTAAGCACAGAATGACTTTCTATTGCAAAAATTCCAAGTAGTGCTCCGAGCGACGATACAGACCACATCAGTATTGGTTCAGTTGAGGGCTGTTTCCATGTTTTGATTAAGGTCAGACCAACCCCGATGCCATCGATAAAAAGAATAATAAACAGACTTAACAAAGGATCTTTAGTCACCGCCCAAAGAATCAGAGAAAGCGCTACTACAAGTAGAGATACTTTATCTCGACGATCGGACCCACCAACGCCATACCTCAGTGACAGCAGAAAAATAACGGTAACATTGAAGCTATTAAAAAGTGTGAAAATTAGCTCAAGCAGCTTCGAACCTTCCACAATCTGAGCGGCTAGGAATGTATAGCTTATAAGTGCGAATAAAAACCACGTAACCCGTTGCGGCTTACTCCCACCCGCAATCATGTCCCATGCATAGTAGGCTAGGCTGATAAGCAAAACGACAGAACTCGCTACACTGAAATACTGCTCAATCATGGACTGAGGCGATTGAGATCTCGCGGGAACAATGTCGCTTCTTTGACACTGTTCACTCCAACGATTTTTTGAGTCAGACGTTCAAGACCAAGCCCGAAACCACCGTGTGGTGGCATGCCGTACTTCATAGCGCTCAGGAATGAAACATACCCCGCGTCATCTGGGTTGCCACCAGCGAGGTCCTTCAGCTGCTTTACGACTGTTGCATAGCTATTCTCACGCATACTGCCAGTAGTAATCTCTACTCCACGAAACAGAAGATCAATTCGATCTGCGATTTCAGGATTATCAGAATTTGCTTTGTGGTAAAACTTCATTTCACTGGCTGGCCATTCACTGACGAAGACCGCTTCACTGCCAAGATTCTTCTTTGCATATTCACAAATCCATCGCTCTTCGTCAGGACGCAAGTCCTTTTCACCGTTAGTGTTTTCGCCGGTGGCTTTGGAATATTTTTCGTGGATCTCTGACATTGAAATTACTGGTATTTTCTCGGCTAGTACTGGCTTAGTCTGGTTCCGTCTCTTCAGAGCATCCTCGTGTTTGTCCCACACTTGCGTCACCACAGCATGCAGTAATCCACTCAAGAAATCCTCGAGATCTGCTAGTGTGATGAATCCCATTTCTCCATCGACGCTGGTGTACTCAGTCATGTGTCGCGTCGTGGCACTTGGCTCTGCCCGATAAACTGGTGCGATTTCATAGACACGCTCAAAGACACCAACCATCATTTGCTTATAAAACTGCGGGCTTTGGGCTAATGTAGCTTCCTTACCAAAATAATCCAGCTTAAACACTTCTGCACCACCCTCCGTTGCTTCTGCAAGTAGTTTTGGCGTATGGATTTCAACGAAATCATTAGCGTCAAAGTAATTTCTGATTGCACGCGTTACCGTTGCCTGAATACGGAAAATGTCAGCTTCCTGAATGTTCCGTAGTCCAACGGTACGATGCTCGAAAAGAGTGTCTTGATTTTCTGGCTTGTGGTCCAGCGGTTTATCGATTTCTATCGGTGGTTCGTCGGTGACCGCCTCGATTATCGTAAGTGATGGATCATGAATCTCAGATCCGCCAGGTGCCCGCTCATCAGCAATAACATTACCTTCAACAGTTAATACTGTGCCAATCTGCAAACCACGAAGCTTCTCTACTTCGTCTTTGTCCTCAATCAAAACTTGTATTAGACCAGAACGATCTCTGACATTAATAAAGTTAAGTCCTCCAAGCTTGCGCTTCTTATGAAGCCAACCTGAAATGGTGACTTTACCGTCAATGTGGTCTTTTAAATCTCGTGATAAAACTCGCATACTGCTATAAAGTATAGAGTATCTGTCATCTGTTCGAAAGAAGATTCTAAATAATACTTCTAGCCTTCTTAGCTGACTTTTGCAAGGCTACCGCTCGCATATCATCGTATTGGTCAAATTCATCGACTATTTCTTTGCCGAGAATTTCTTCGATAACGTCTTCTATGGTGATAAGCCCTACAACTTCCGAGAACTCATTCAAGACAATAAACATATGATGTTTTGTCTTAAAGAAGGCATTGAACACATGATCAAGATGCATTTTCTCGTTTATAAAGTAGACTTTGTTGCTCATAGCATCTTTGGCTTTGGCTTTATTTCTAATGTCTATTAAGTCGTGCAGAAAAAGCGTGCCCACGATCTTATCAGGAGATTCATCATATACTGGGAAACGGCTAAAGCCACTCTCATGTAGCTCATTAAGCACATTTGGTGACAGCACCACTTCCCGCTCAACTGACTTGATGGCGCTTCGAGGGGTCATAATATCTTTGACTTGCTTATCTCCGAACATTAAGGCATGTTCAACGATACGAAGCTCATTTTTATTGATATTACTTTCTTCACTCTGGCTATGATCGGCAATTATTTTAATCAACTCATTTTTAGTAAATATTGATGGCAATTCCGAGCTGATTTGATTATCGATTAGCTTGCTCAATGGATAGGCTATGGGACTTAAAATCAACATGAGCTTGTCGATAACCCAAGCAAACCTAGCCCCGAGAAACAATGCCTGTTTACTAAATACTGCTTTCGGCACGATTTCTCCGAATAAAATAATCATAATTGTAGCAAGTACAATTGCAAGTAAACCTGACATTAAACTAGTGAAGAAAACTGCCAAACTGGCGTTAATCAACACATTGACTATCAGCAAAGAAACCAGAAGTTGATTACCGCGGACTCTAATTGGGTATATCATTGCAGCATCTTTATTACCAAGTTCCATTTTTCGTTTCAGTTCATGAGTGCTTAATGAAAGGATTCCTAGATTCAAACCAGAAAATAAGGCTGAAAAAGCTAGTAGCAATAACGTTGTAATTATGTCGCCCATCATCATTAGCATTATAACCTAATCGATGTATTTGCTATTATGGATATCAGTAAGGGGAATACACATGAGCAATAAAACATTCTTTATAGTTATCGCAGTTATAGTCATCGGGGTTCTTGGTGGAGCTGTATATTATGCAAATCTAGATAAATCGAATAACGATAAAAAGAAGACCGAAATTACGACGGTTACAAACACTGACCACATAGAGGGTCCCGCGAACGCAAAGGTAACTTTAATTGAATATGGTGATTTCCAATGTCAATTCTGTGCGTTACTACATCCAACACTAGAAGAAGTGTTACCAGAATACAAAGATAATGTCAGATTTGTTTTTCGCCACTATCCAATTATTAGTAGCCATCCGAACGCTCTCGTAGCTCATCGTGCCGCAGAAGCAGCTGGTGAACAGGGCAAATTCTTTGAAATGTATGACTTGCTTTACCAAGGTCAGCAGGACTGGAATACAGATAAAACACCTATAGAAATCTTTAAGAAATATGCTAAGAAGATTGGGTTGGATTCAGATAAGTTCATGAAAGATTTCGACAGTGAGAAAGTGGCTGATGCAATTAGAGCTGATAAGGAGGGAGGTACTGAGGGCGGAGTAACATCAACACCGACTCTATATCTCAATGGCAAGCAAATCGAAAATCCAAGATCATCAGATGATCTACGAAAGCAATTAGACTCAGCTATAAAATCAGCTAACTAAGACTTATTTAATTTCTAGTAATTTTAATAAGGCAAATTACAAATGATAGATTCCGATAAATATTCCTACATGTAGAGCAAAGGTAGAGATAATTTCTCTACGCTCACTGTTACTTTGGCCGATCTTATTATTCGTACCTGTATCGGCACTTGTGTCCTCCTCACTTATCCACTCCTTTTTGTTTCCAAGGAGTATCTAAATAACCTCGTCGCTATCGAGAAGTATTTTAGAAAGCTCCTTAGTTTGTTTTTGTTTTTGCCTCACTGGCAAGATACATATGTTCTCAAATTACACGTCTTTGGTCAAGTGTGTATGAACTAGAACCAACGTTGGCGACGAAATAGAGACAGAAGCATCATCGATATAACCAGAATAACCAACAGAACAAAACCAAAGGCCCAAGAAGAGTGTGCAAATGGTAGCTTGATATTCATTCCATAGATACCGCTCACAATCATTGGTACGGTCATAATTACCGTCAAAACAGTTAATTGACGCACCACTTGGTTAAGATTGTTGCCCATGATAGTGGAATAAGCTTCGCGAATGTTTACGATGGTTTTAATATTAGTCCGACTTGATTCAATGGACTGTTCATTATTGAGTAATAGATCCTCTAAAAGGTCTTCGTCTTCGTCATAAAGCTTTATGTGTCTTCCTGTTAGTAGCCGTCGAAGTATTGCATTAGTTGGAGCGAGCGAACTCAGGAAATCGTCTAACTGGTCTTCAATCGCAACAAAATTAATAAAGTCTTGGTTGCGAATCGTTTCTCTCCTCAGTCTGGAACGGGTAGCTTTTATCTGACGACCAATCGAAGTTAATTGCAAATCATAGCCCTCAATGACTCTATTGAGCAGTTGCAGAAGTAACTTAGTCCGCTGAGTAGTAACTACATCAAAGCGACCGCTCAGCATACTTTCGAGCTGTGGTAGCTTTTTCGATGAAACAGTGATGAAAACAGACTCACTCATAATGATAAGTAGAGGCATGGTGTCTATCTGTAACTTTTCATCATTGTAGACAAACCGTGTAAATACATAGTTCTGATTATCTTCCACTTCAAAACGAGGGACCTCGTCGGCATCAAGGGCGTCATGCAGGTGCCCTTCATCCAAATTATACTGCGAGACTAATTGAGCTATTTCATCTTCACTAGGGTTCTCTACATAAATCCAAGCACCTTTCTTTGGCTCTGAAATCTCTTCCATATTACTGTCGGTAGATTTGGTACTACGATAAAAATAACGAATCATACCCTTAAGACTAGTCGTTAATCGTAGTAAGGTAAAGGGTTATTTACAAAAGCTACGCGCGTTTGCGAACATCTCTAGCCACGGACTATTGTATCCCCAGTCACTTGGAGACCAGCTTAATTGTTTGGTCAAGAACACACGTTCCGGGTGTGGCATCAGAATCATTGCTCTACCATCATCACTTGAGAAGCCCGTCATTCCATCTGGTGAGCCATTAGGATTAGCCGGATACTGCTCGGTAGCCTTACCGTAATTATCAACAAATCGAAGCGACACATGAGCATTTGATTTTGCCTTTTCTGTTTCAAATACTGCACGTCCTTCACCATGGGCTGTCGGTATTGGTAGTTTGCTACCCCCCATACCTTTAAAAAAGATACTTGGCGACTCAACAATTTCACTCATAACTAATCGGGCTTCGAACCGCTCACTACTGTTCTGCATAAACCGTGGCCAATTATCTGCACCGGGTATCAGATTTTTTAACAAAGAAAATGCTTGGCATCCATTACACATACCGAGACTAAAACTATCTTCACGTTCAAAGAAATCCTTAAATTGTCGGCGTAGTAATTCATTAAACAGAATCGTTTTCGCCCAGCCACCACCTGCCCCGAGTACGTCTCCGTAACTAAATCCACCACAGGAGGCGATACCGGAAAATTCTGATAGTTTATGGCGACCTGCTAAAAGATCTGTTGTATGGACGTCGACGGCCGTGAATCCAACTCGGTCAAAAGCAGCCGCCATTTCAACATTACCGTTCACACCTTGTTCACGGAGAATAGCGACTTTTGGCTTAGCTTTTATCTGTTGTCTTTTTTCACTCACCTTCAAATTAAATGTAAGTTCTGCATGAAGACCTGGATTCTTTTCATCAGCTAGAAGTTTAAACTCGGATTCTGCTGTTTGAGGATTATCACGTCTCTTTTGAATTTCATAACTGGTTCGACTCCAAGTTTGCAATAAATCATGTACAGCAAAGCTAGCATCCCCGATCACTAGATCAAGCTGCTTGGTGGGCTTCCCAATAACTGATGCGTTTTCAAACCTGCTAAGTACTAGTTCAATATCTTCATCTTTGACTTGGATGACAGCGCCAAGTTCTTCGTTGAATAGACCTCGCAAATCCTTTTGTAGGGTGGTTTTAATCCCTGCTCGGCCTGCAAAACACATTTCCGCGAGAGTTGTAAATAACCCGCCGTCACTCCGATCGTGATAGGCCAATATCTTTTCTTCTTGATTAAGCGATTGGATGTTCTCAAAAAAAGATTTTAGCAATGATGAATCACTCACATCTGGTGTTCTATTACCAAGTTGCGAATAGACTTGAGCAAGCGCTGAGCCACCGAGTCTGGTATTGCCAGGTGCAAGATCGATGAAAATTAAACTGGTTTTATCATCGGCAACCAGCTGAGGTGTTAACGATTTATTCACATCAATTACTGGTGCAAATCCACTTATAATGACACTGAGAGGGGATACAACTGATTTTTTCTTATCATCGTCCTGCCAGTCGGTACGCATGCTCAGCGAGTCTTTCCCGACAGGGATTGTCAACCCCAACTCAGGGCAAAGCTCGATACCGACGGCCTTAACTGTCTCATAAAGAGCTAAGTCTTCATGATTGGTCCCACTTGCTGCCATCCAGTTAGCGCTGAGTTTAATATCAGACAGCTTTTCGATCCGCGCAGCAACCATGTTAGTTATCAGTTCACCAACCGCCATTCGTCCACTAGCAGTTGGGTTAGTTAACGCTAGCGGAGTACGCTCACCCATCGCCATGGCTTCACCATGCACACCATCGAAATCGGTTGCCGTCACCGCAACATCTGCAACAGGCACCTGCCAAGGACCTACCATTTGGTCACGAACATTAAGCCCGCCAACTGTTCGATCACCGATTGTAATCAAGAAAGATTTGCTCGCAACAGCTGGCAATTGCAATACTCGCTCCACTGCATCTTCAAATTTTACATTAGAAAAATCAAATTTCACTCGATCTTTTATCTGGTTTGTTTTTACTGCTTTCTCCAATTTTGGAGGCTTGCCGAATATTACATCCATAGGGATATCGACCACATTATTTTTAAACTCACTATCACTAACAAGCAGATGTTCGTCCTCCGTCGCCTCTCCTAATACAGCATAAGGACAACGCTCACGGTCACAGAGTTGAATGAAATATTCTAGGTCTTCGGTTAATACTGCAATGACATAGCGCTCTTGAGATTCATTACTCCATAACTCCATTGGGCTCATGCCTTTTTCGGCATTTGGCAAACTGCGTAGTTCAAGTCTGGCGCCACGACCTGCATCCTTCACTATTTCTGGTAGGGCGTTACTCCAGCCACCTGCTCCAACATCATGAATAGAGAGAATCGGATTAGGCTCGCTCGCCCAAGCACTGTTAATTACCTCTTGGGCGCGTCGTTGCATCTCAGGGTTTTGACGTTGCACGCTAGCAAAATCGAGTTCAGCATCTTGGGCTCCAGCATCAAGCGAGCTGGCTGACCCTCCACCAAGACCGATAAGCAGTGCAGGACCACCGATTGTCAGTATCTTCGCGCCCGTAGGTATCTTTTCTTTTGCCACATCTTTGGGTCTAATTGAAGCTAAGCCACCACCAATCATGATTGGTTTGTGATAACCGCGCACACTCCCATCTACTTCTTGTTCAAAAGTTCGGAAATATCCGGTAAGCCCGGTGCGCCCAAACTCGTTATTATAGGCAGCAACTCCCAGTGGCCCGTCCGTCATAATCTCTAACGATGATGCAATGTGGTCTGGCTTCCCGTACTGCTTTTCCCACGGCTGGTTGAATCCGGGAATGTTAAGATTACTCACACTAAAGCCTGAGAGACCTGCTTTAGGTTTAGCTCCTCGGCCTGTTGCTCCTTCATCACGGATTTCGCCACCGCTTCCTGTGCCGCTCCCAGAAAATGGTGCAATTGCAGTCGGATGGTTGTGGGTCTCAGCCTTTATAACAATATCTGAATCTTCTTTTACCTGCCCATATTCTCCGCTCTTCGGATTAGCAAAGAATCTGATAGCGCTGCTGCCAGTTATGACAGCCCCATTATCATGATAGGCACTTTTCACACCGCCATTATTCTGTTCATAGGTATTCTTAATCATTTGGAATAATGATAAGTCCTGAATCTCATCATCAATCGTCCACTGAGCGTTAAATATTTTATGACGACAATGCTCGCTGTTCGCCTGAGCAAACATCATCAATTCAACATCAGTTGGATCACGGTTCAATTTCGTGAATCGATTCTTCAAATAATCGATTTCGTCTGGACTAAGTGCCAGACCGTATTTTGAATTAGCCTTTTCAAGTTCGGAAAGTGCAATATTCTTAAGTGGAACAGGTGCATGTTTTGCAAATATTTGATCAGCTTGTTCAATAGATTCTAGGTGCTGCTCGGTCATACGATCGTACAATCGTCGAGAATCGATAGCACCTTCGATATAGTAGACGATTCCTCTTTCGATGCGTTTAACCTGTTTGAGACCGACATTGTGGATTATATCGGTAGCCTTTGAGCTCCACGGACTGACTGTGCCGATACGGGGAATGATTATGTAGGTATGCTTTGTTCTTTTACCAACAAACGCTTCACCATAATCAAGTAGGGACTCTAGTGTGAGCTTATCTTCATTTTCTAATTCAGTTGCATCTACAAAATGCACGAACTGACCGGTAATTGCGTCTACGCCAAGTTCTGCCGCAAGCATGTTGCTTTGTGAGTCAGTAAGTGCCTTGGATCCGTAAAGAATTATCATCTAACTGCTATTGTGAAGAAAAAACAGTCTTATGACAAATCAAGCGATGAGTATTTCATTCAAAGGCACATCGTGGCTTTCTGGAACTATTTCCATAATCTCAAAATCTTTAAAAACAACTCCGATCGACTTCGCTGTTGGCTGACTGGCTAGTAGTCGATCGTAAAACCCACCCCCGAACCCAAGACGATGTTTAGTTTGTGGATTACACCCAAGCATTGGCACAATAATATAATCAAATTCTACTTCTTTATTTTCGATTTTGTATTGAATAATTTTATCTTGGTTTGATTGATTAATTAGTGGTTTAACTTTTCTACCCGTACTAGGGTTAGGATCACTTGTATATACAACGACACCTTTTTCAATTGCGTACTCGATAGCCGGGCGAACATCTGGCTCATTGTCATCTTCTAGAGGCAAGAAACAATGCAAGTATTTGCAATTACCCCATTCAATTGACGATAGTAACTGCTCACACAAATCGTCACTTGCCCGCTTAACTTCATCAGGGTCCAGACTTTGGCGCTTTTCTCTGAGTATATTTCTTTGTTCAGATTTGATAGAGACCATGTTCATGAATATACTCTAGCACCCTACGATCTAGGTAGGGAGCGTTCTTTCCCTCGGCTAATTGTTTTCTAATGTCTTTAGAACTTGCTGGATGCTCTAAGGTTATATCTGCTTTTTGGCTGTCCCGGCCAATTATTATTATCTGTGCTAATTTCCTTATCTCGTCGATATCTTTCCAGTCTCTAATTTTGTCGGCAACATCACCCCCGACGAGAATATAGTAATCATTTGTGTTCATTGCAGACAAACTACGCAGTGATTCTATTGAATGCTCCTCTTCATCTACCTCTATTACTTCTAAAGAGGAGTTGTCCTGAGCGATGATTGTTAACATAGCTAATCTGTGCTCATATGGGGTTACATTTTGTTTACCTCTTGGTCGTTCTTCAGGCATAAGCCAGATTTGATCCAAATCAAGCTCATCTAGAGCAAGAGATGCAACAGTAATGTGCCCAAAATGAACCGGATCAAACGTACCGCTTAGCAAGCCAATTTTCATATTACCCATATTTTACATTAATGTTCCATTTGTTGCGTCTCGAGTATCACTTATGCTTAAATGCCAACAGGTTTCTCTAGTAATTAGAGAGGTTAATATAAGTAAAGTAAGGAGTATGAAATGTTAAAGAATCTTGCACTAATTCTGGGTGGCATACTAGTAATATTAGGTATAGGGGGCTTTGTACCTGTAATGACAACCGATAGCGGTTTAATATTTGGTATTTTTCAAATAGATACAGTACATAACCTAATTCATTTAACTGCAGGTTTATTCGCAATCGCAGCAGCCATTGAAGAAAAATACTCAGTGTTATTCTTCCAAATCTTTGGGGTTGTTTTACTTGCAATAACAGTAATAGGTTTTGCGCAGGGAGATACTGTTCTAGGAATTGCCAAGACAAATGGTGCGAGTAATGTGTTACATCTCGTCATAACTGGTATTGCACTATATGTTGGCTTTGGACCACTTGGTGATGATGTACAATACGGAAATAGCAAGGCAAAGAAATCTAAAAAGTAAGATTTTTACAATGCTATTAAAAAACTCCAGCTTTACTGGAGTTTTTTAATTTGCAGTTATCTATACGCCAAATGCGGATAGAATTGAAGGAAAATAAATTGCAAATATTAGTATTACTACTGCTGCAATTGACAATTTCTGTACTCTTTTTGATCCTTGAACATATAAAACCGCTGCCAGCCCAAGAGGCATAAGTGGCAACAAAAGATTCGGTGCCGGTGAGTAAATAGTTGTTCCAACATAGTAGATACACGATACAATGTTAATGACTGATGTAATAATATACATTTTCTCAGTAAAATCTTTTGATAACACCCAGCGTTTTTCCATTTTTCCAGCTAAAAGAAATGCCGGAACTAACAATACTAGTGGAATAATTATCCAAGCTGGAGTTTCTTTGTATATATAGTCAAATTCTGCGAAGCCCCCGAGAAGGAAGACTAGACTCAATGTTGCAAGGGCAAAAACACTACCCCCATTTTGAATATGTTTTGTTTTTCCTAAAGCCATTTATTCCTCCAAATCTTCTATTGCAATACCTTTTCGGGATAGAAATCCATTAAAATCATCAATAAAGATACTTAATTCGCTTTCATCATTCCCACCCTCGCATACTGAATATTCGAACAAATAATATCGCCTTAGTCTGTCGTCTTCTGTCTCGTCCGGTGTAGCTGGGTCTTCTCCTAATATAATCTTTTTAACTTTATCAAGGTTCTCGTCTTGGCAGATTTTACGATGGGTTACTTGTACCACTCCGTAATCTAATAAGGCAGTGTTTCTAAACAGAACATAACCCATCACTCCAAAGATAACCAAAGCTCCGAAAACAACACTTAGAACCGTAGGAACGATAATCCGTAAATCATATTTTCTATTTTTGTTAAACATAGTAATCTCTTTTAATTAACTGCATAAATAGTATCCTTAAATTTAGTTAAGCACAAACGTTTTATGCAGATTACTGTAGAGAGTTGCCTATAAGCTCAGCATTAATATTCTGATTAATCAAAGCCTGACCTATGCGTTCAAGGAGAGTCCAATTAATCTTATTGCCAACATTTTTCTTATCACGAGCCAATTTCTCTTTGAACTGAAGTTTATTGATATCACCATAGCTTACAGGCATTTCGATTTGCTTAAGTAAGTTTGTAATCCGCTCAGAAGTTCCTTTATCAGTTATTCCGGCGATTTCCCCTAACTTTGTCTCTATGATCATACCTAATCCAACTGCTTCGCCATGCAAAAGTGGTGTGTCTGTTGCGTGCGACATGCTTTCTAGTGCATGCCCTGCGGTATGACCAAAATTAAGAAATTTTCTGCTGGACGATTCTGTCTCATCCTCATTGACTATTTTTGCTTTAATCTTACAAGATTTTACAATCATCTCAATCATTTCAGCATCGGTTAAATCGGGTAATTTATTTTCGAGCCATCGGAAAAAATCACTGTCTGTGATTGCTGCGTGTTTGATAATCTCCACTAACCCTTCGTTGAATAGCCTTTTTTCAAGTGTTTTAAAGGTGTCTATATCAATGACCACTGCTAAAGGCTGAGCAAACACACCAATCATGTTCTTGTGTCCAGCAAAATTACAGCCGGTTTTACCACCGATACTAGCATCGGCAGCGGCTAAGACAGTTGTGGGAAACTGTACGAAATCAATACCACGCATAAAGGTGCTAGCCGAAAACCCCCCAATGTCGCCAACAACTCCACCGCCAATATTGATCAGCAGACTCTTCCTGTCTGCCCCCTGATCAAACAATTGTTGCCAGATAGATTGTACTGTTTCGATGTGTTTCGCTGATTCATCCCCCACTATTTCGATAACAGGTGCTGGACTGGGAAGTATCGATTGGACTGATTGAGTGTAGTTTGAATCAAGCTTTTCGTCTGCAAGGATGAAAATACTTGAATAATCATCCAGACTAATGTGATCTGCGAGTGAGCTAATAGTCTGAGAACCAATAAGTATTGGGTAAGATACATCCTGCCTAGTCAAAGTAACTGTAACTAATTCACTCATACGATAACTATTCTAACAGCCGGTTTGAGCGATCTGTACTAATAACTGTTTTCTTTATCAATAACTCAAACAGCAAATAAATCGCTACAAACGTGACCGCACTGGCACAGACGCGGATGGTGCTGGAGTTAAAAAGTAATGTTGAACTCGAAAGTAGTTGTAAAATTGAGCCTATTCTGACTGGTGTAACTAACTTGTGATTTTTTGTAACTAGAGTGGTAGTCATACCTAATATAACGGTAATCCCTAGTAGAATATGAATAATCAGCATATTTACATTGTACTGGATAATATCTCAGACTCTATACTAAATTTGTAGCGATGAAAAAATAAATAACCACACTGAGTACATCCAGCACGGCGGTTGCAATCGGACCACTCCCGAGCGCTGGATCAATACTGAAATGCTTGAATATAAATGGGATGAATGAGGCTAAAATAGTTGATAATGTGCTAGCTACAACAAGCGAGAGTCCAACTGAAAGGGCAATGAGACCTGACTGACTGATAAGTAACGCTCCGAAGCCCCCAACTATTCCAACAATGGTACCGAGCGATAGCCCAGCGGCTAGTTCCTTCAACAGATAGTTGCCATACGAGATTTTAACCATCGCCATAGCACGTACGGCGATTGCACTCGTCTGGTTGCCGACTGAGCCAGAAACATAGGCGATGACAGGGATGAAATAGGCGATTGCGATTGCGCCCTTAAGAGATTCCTCAAACCAACTTGTAATGAGACCCAGCAAGAGACCAAAGAGCAGGCCAATCACGAGCCATGGTGCTCGTGACTTTACTGTTAGATAAGTACGCTCTGTTGTCAGTTTCAAAATATCTCTATTATTACCGCGCACACCAGCGGTCAATAGCGCATCTTCAATGTGTTCGCCATGAAGAATATCAATGATCATGCGAGCTGTCACAGCACCAACTAAATGATCATCCTCATCGATAACCGGTACTGCTTCGACATCATTTTTGATGGCTAGGTATACAGCTTCCTCCAGAAAATCAGTTGGTCGTAAGAAATCAGTTATTGGTTGCATGATTCGATCGGCAGCCAGATTATGATTAGCCTGCATAGTATTAGCTAGATTAATAACACCCTGTAGTTTACTTTTTTCATCAAGTACATATACATTATGGATGCTCCGCCATTTCTTGCCTGAAAGCAGCTTCATAATTTCTGAAAAACTAGTGGTGCGCAAACAAGTTGGGACTTCTAGGGTCATAATGGCGCCAATCGTGCCAGCCTTATATGTATCTTTGCTCACAACCTCAGAGCTCATTTAAGTTGTTGTTCTAGATGACGTTCTATATCTTCACTTCTGACCGGTTGGAGCATCTGTTTCAGTTCAGGATCATCATCAATACTAATACCATTCTTCTCCATAAGAACTGTCATCAAATAAATTGCTTTGGTCAATTCATTCTCGGTTATTGTATTGATTTGCAGATCTACCTCTTCCCTAAGCTCTGCGATACGGGCTTCACGGTTTTGAGATATGAGGACAATGACAGCGAGACAAATTGCTTCTAGCGATACAATCATCGTGAGTAATCCGAAAGGGAATGGATCGAACGGGACAATACCAGAAATTGCTATAGTGTTGTATCCAATCCAGATAATAAACCAAACAACATTTAGAATAAGAAAATTTATGCTACCAAAGTAGGAAGTCATCCAATCAGCGAATTTCTCAGTTTTTGTCCGTTTGGCATCTGCTTTAGCCTTAAAGCTTTTAATAACTTCCCGACGCCTAGTCACTTTTACTTCGTGGGGAACAATATGAGCTTTTTTTATTGCCATCTATGAATCCTTACTGACCTTGGCTTTATTATTTTGTATCAACAAATATATTATTGGTAAAATTCCAAAACTATTGATGATTAGAATAAACACAAACCAAGCTGGCTGTTTATTTGAACCTGCTCTCCAAAGAGCTAAACCTTTCCATGCTAAATCCCAAATAACCAACGGAATAATCCAAAGTAAATATTGTGAACTAATCGTAATCATTTAGTCATTATAGCACTAGCGTTATTGTTTTATTCTTTGATAACTGTTTCTTTTGAAATCTTAAAAATTAGAATTATTATTCAATCTGAATTGTTATATTTCAGTTTTAATATCATTGGCTAAATTTTAATGAAAGGAACGAGAATTGGCGTGCGTTGCTTATACTCTTTGTATGCTTTTTGACTTCCCCATTTTTTATCAGCTCCTTTTTCAAGAATTGGAATTCCAGTAAGAAACACTAGAACTATCGTAATCCACAACGGGCTCATCAAGGCAATAAATGACTGGAGGGAAGTAAGCAGAGGAAAGGCTATTATATAGACTCCGACCCACATACAAATTTCACCGAAGTAATTTGGGTGACGAGTAATAGCCCATAGTCCAGAACCAATCCATTTACCTTTGTTTTTAGGATTGTTGATGAATATATATTTTTGATAGTCACCAACTGTCTCGAAAATAAATCCAATACACCATACAGCTAACCCAACATAAGTAGAAAGACTAAACGTACTGACAGGGAGAGATAAAGCATATATTGCAGGAATCATAATCACCCATGCTGAAATCCCCTGCAGTAACCAAAAACGACCGAATTTTAAGAAATTCTCACGCATACCATCAAATCGCTTATCTCGTTTGATTTTACGAATCCTGATTACAAGATATACACTCAGACGAAATGCCCAGAGTCCAACTAGAGTAGAGATTAAAACAACATGTGGATTACCGAGATTACCCATGCCAGCATAGAGTGCTATAGCTACAAAGCTCATGCCATATGTAAAATCAGTTAATTTATCAGATTGCAACAAAAAAGCCACGAGAAAAACAGCAAGATTGAGAGCCACGACCACTATTAGTGTTTCTAGAAATAACATACCGAGATTATTATATACATATTCTTATGATTCTCTATGTAATATCCGTATAATTAAACTTAATATATGAAAATGACATCAAAAAATGTTCGGCTGAAAACTGTCAATATGCGTCTGCATTACCGCGAGTTTGGCGATCCTAGTAATCCTTCTATCCTATTCTTACACGGTTTGAGGGGCAGCAGCAGGACTGCCGCTCGTTTCGCTAAACATCTCAAAGGATATCGGGTTATCTTGCTAGATCTACCTGGTTATGGGAAAAGTGACTCACTACCCTTGGAGCATACACTTCATAATCTAGCCTCTGCAGTTTCTGAATTTATTGAAATAATTGAACTGCAAAACGTAACACTAATTGGTCACTCATTTGGAGGGACTCTTTCGTACGTAATCGGAGCAACTTTTCCCAAAAACATAAGCCAACTTGTTTTGATTACACCCGCTTTAACTCCTGGAGGTATTTTCCTACGCGTCGCAAGACTGTACTACAATATTTACCTCAGATTACCTCTACGAATGCAGCAATTCCTGCTCACGAATTATCAGCTCATCTGGATAGCTTCAGATTTAATGCTCACAACTGGCGATCAGAAGATTAAACAAAGATATCTCAAGGATGCTCACGACAATAGCCGTACTATTGATCCTCGAACAATTTCTGAGATAGCTCGAGATATAAATAGGCTAAATCTAGAGGACTTAGCCCCTAAGATTACTGTGCCAACGTTTATCCTTGGAGCCGAACTTGATACTCTAACCCCGGCAACATATCTAGAAAAAATTAGTCTCAAGATCCCAAATGCCAACTTTCAGGTTCTTTCACAAATTGGTCATTTGCCACCCGTAGAGATACCTCAGAAACTCGCAGCTGTAATTTTGGATTATTTAGCTACAATAAAATAAATATTGATTGAAAGGTATGGCTGGGGCCGTCAGACGCTCGTTCCTCGCTATTCAGTCGCTGCGAGAATCTTACGAGAAAACTCGACGAGTCTCACTCCTTGCGAACCGTCCGCCAGTTGGCGGAATCCCGGTTCGAGTCCAGTCGCTAGGGCGACCATACGAAAATACCCGACCGTGAATGGTCGGGCTTTTTCGTATGGCCCCCCGTGGTGAATGAAGTTAGAACTACTCTGCTCGATTTTGTTCAGTTGAGTATAATGAAATCAAATCAGGTTGTTAAACAGCGATCCATCTATATACACATACACAATGAAAAATACTAATCCACCGAAAAAAGCTCCCGAGGCAATCGACCTTAATATCGAGTCTTTAGAATGTCTTGTTAGGATAAGTAAACCCCCGGGCAACAGTGTCGTTAGTATGAAGAATTGAAAAGGTTTGATCAAAAAATCTATAAAATCACTATCCTGTACTTCTAATGGGGCAACTTGCCAAAACATTACATGAAAAAGAAATAAAAGCATAAACCAAAATGAACCGCTCACAAAAAGTATTGCAAAAAACCTGATATTTTTATTCATCATGCTCATAGGATAACAAATACAGTTACATATAGTAACCTAGAATAATATCTTTAGATTTACAGATATCGAAGCACTTATGTTTGTGGCTCAGGGGGCCGGACGACGTTCGTTATTTCTCACTATTCCGTCAGTCCGAGCCTGCCTGTCGGCAGACAGGTCTCACAAGCAAGACTTGCTCGATTCTCCTTCCTTGCGAACCGCTTTTGCTACGAAAAAGATTCCGGTTCGAGACAGACACTACGTGTCTATGCAAAAAGACCACCCAAAAGGACGGTTGCTTTGCATGGCTCCTGGGGCCGGACTCGAACCGGCAACCCTCTGATTAACAGTCAGATGCTCTACCATTGAGCTACCCAGGATTAATATGTCCTAGTTAAATAATACTTACTCTAGAACGTAGCGACTATTGTAACGAGGCGCGGAACTCTTGTAAACGACTATCAAAACGAAAATATATCAAGTCCAGTAATGTGCTTAAACCCTGCATCAGCAGATGCCAAAACATAACCATATTGCTTACAGAGCGATGCAATCCAAATGTCATCCTGTTGAATTGGTTTGCCGATAGCTGACAGCTCGGCTGCGATTTCTCCAAATCCGCGGGCTGTTTGCTCGTCAATGTGTAATATTTCTACTCTAGAAGTACTCAGAAACCTCTTCAGATTAGAATGATTGACTTGTTTACGGATGCCTTTCTCAAAACCAAAGTACAGCTCTCCCAGAACGACAATAGGCATGCCGATAACGGTTGTCTTTCTAACTTCAATTGCCAGTTTTCTATTGCCGTCCTCTAAGGCACGATAGGCATTTGTATCCAAGGCAAGCATGCTCATGACAGCTTACTTGGTAATGATTCAAGCCAGTCCTGACTAGCATCAAACTCTGTTTTATCTATTTTCTTTCCACCAATAAACCAATCAAGGTCATCTGAAACAGGTTTTGTCATGTCGACTCCAGAGGCTTGTTGTAGGGCGTCAAGAAGTGTCTGATTAAAACTTTTATTGAGTCGAGCCGCTCTATGTCTTAAAGCGTTATCTACTTTTTCGGGAACAGATCTGATTGTATATTGTATGCTTTTCATGCCTACATTGTAGGCAATATATGCCTGCTTGTCAATACTACTTAAGTTTTGTCAGACGCGCCTGAAAGGCGGTGAAGGCACCCGCCATCCCCAGTACCTTTAGTGAACCGACCAAAACATACAGCTCGTCGATATGTGCTTTGGTGCGTTTTGGGCTGTTTTCGACGAAACGAAAGTGGGCATCTATTTGATCAACCAGCCATTTCTCGGCTGCAGGCTTGACTGTATCAACTGAAATACCGGAATTACTATCAATATTAACTACCTCGAGCGACCTAGCTGAACGATCTCTTTTCCGCAGGTACCCAAGTGTCGTTAGGTTTTGTATATGCATGGCAACGGTGCTAACTGCAGAATAGCTTAAGGACTGTTTGATTTCACGATAACTTGGTGAATAGCCATGTTCGGTGATGAATTTAGCAATATAATTCAGTAACTCGCGTTGCTTTTTAGTCGGGTTAACCATATTTCAAGTATCAGTTATCGACGAGCAGTGAGCAAGAGGTATTGAACGACTTAAGCTGTTTACTGTTGTCTGTTCACTGTTATACTGCTTAATTATGAATGTATTCGTCACCGGTGGTGCTGGATTTATCGGTAGTCACATTTGTCAGGCTTTGTTAGCTGAAGGTCATGCTGTGACAGTCTACGACAACCTAGTTACTGGGCATGCCGATCACGTACCTGAAGGTGCACAGCTAGTTGAAGACGATATCCGTGATCTCGGTGATTTGCAAACAGCAATGATCAATCATGATGCTGTAATACATCTTGCAGCCCAAGCACTTGTGCCGGAAAGCGTGAGTAATCCTCAGAAGACATTCGATGTAAATATCGGCGGAGGCTATAATGTGCTTGTTGCAATGAAGGAATTAGGGATTAAGAAACTTATTTATTCTTCAACCGCAGCGGTCTATGGCATGCAGGAGAAAATGCCCATCAAAGAATACGCTGAAAAGCATCCAATTAATCCTTACGGTGCCAGCAAGCTTGCCTTGGAGCATTTGGCGCATGCCTATCATGCCAGCTACGGATTCGACGTCACGGTTTTTCGTTATTTTAATCCGTTTGGTCCTGGTGAACAGCATGATCCAGAAACCCACGCCATCCCAAATTTCATGAAAGCCATCCGCGATGACAAGCCAATACCACTGTACTGGAATGGTGAGCAAATCCGCGACTTCTTCTATGTGAAGGATTTAGCCGAAGTACACGTTAAAGCACTGAGCTTAAATGGCTACCAAGAATACAACGTTGGTTCAGGCACAGGAATAACAATCAGCGAGTTAGTACAGACCATTTTCAAAGTAACTGGTAAGAAAGTAGCTATAAAGGATCTCGGCAAACGCGCCGGCGACCCTCCTGCCCTTTTGGCAGATATTACTAAGGCAAAAAAAGAGCTTGGATGGAAGCCTACCAATCTAGAAAAAGCGCTTACAGCTACTTGGGAAGATTTTAATAACTAATTCTTTTTGAACTTTTCGGCAGCTTTTTTAACATCTTGGGCGTAGTCTTTATGGGCGACGAGAATTGCTTCGGCAGTGTCGACGACAATTAGATCTTCAACCCCGATAATCGCGACTGGTTTATTATGGGTTACTACTATCGAATTCTTGGTTTGGTCCAGATGAACCATGCTTGAATCACCAACTATAGCATTGGCAAACTCATCACTATCGGGCAACACATCATGAAGATCCTTGTAATTACCGATATCAATCCAATCAAATGCGCCAGGCACAACAACGATATGTGGAGTTTTTTCAATCAACGCGGTGTCAATTGGCTGAGACTTAAGAGCTTTATAGATTGATAAAAGTTGCTTTTCATTATCAATACTGCCCGCAATGTCATCATAAGCTTTAGCAAGTTCTGGTGCGTGATTACGATATATTTTCAAAAATGTTGAGATTGGGGCAGCAAATAATCCTAGATTCCAAAGGTAGTTGCCTTGTTTCACGTACTTCTTGGCAGTCACAGAATCTGGTTTTTCTTCAAATTTATCAACCCAATAGGCACCATTCAATTTTTCACCTACTTTTATGTAGCCAAAGCCCGTGGCCGGGTATTCTGGTTTGATCCCAATTAGGGCAATACTGTCATGGATACGTGCGCTTTTGACGGCAATATTTACAGTTCTTACAAATCCATCAACATCTTGGATTCGATGGTCGGCATGGAAAAACGCTACATCGACGTCTTGGCCATGTTCCTTGGCTATCACGGCTAGTGCCAGTGTAATGCAATTAGCGGTCCCTCTACGGCCTGGCTCGACAATTAAGTGACCTTGGTCAAGAGACGGTATTTGCTCTGAAACTTGTTCATGATGAGATTCGTCGGTTAATACATAGACCGTATCAGTGAGTTTGGAGGCACGCTGGTAAGTACTCTGTAGAAGCGATAAATCACCACCGAGTTTCAATAAATGCTTTGGTTTATTAGGCGTTGAAAGAGGCCATAATCTCGTTCCGCTTCCCCCGGCTACAATCACAACAATCATAGGCGCCAGTATAACTGGAAAGAAACTCGTGAGCCAGTGGGGAAATTTGCAGAAAGCTTGCTATAATTGAGCTGTATGAAATTACTTGTTACAGGTGGCGCCGGCTTTATTGGCAGTAACTTTGTCAGGCTCGTTTATGAGAAACGCCCTGACTGGGACATCACGGTGCTTGATGTACTCACCTACGCGGGGCGGAGAGAAAACTTGTCTGGTTTAGACGAGACTCGCGTTTCATTAGTAGTTGGCGATATAACTGATGAAAAAATTGTCGACAAGCAAGTCGCTGATACTGACGCAATTATCCATTTCGCTGCCGAAAGTCATGTAGATAATTCTATTACCGGCCCAACTCCTTTTATTACCACCAATGTGGTAGGCACCTTGCGACTTTTAGAAGCAGCCCGTAAATTCAAAAAAAGATTCCATCATATCAGTACCGATGAAGTTTATGGTGATCTCCCGCTAGATTCTGATGAGAGATTTACTGCTGATAGTCCATACGATCCTTCGAGCCCATACTCAGCGAGCAAGGCAGGTTCAGATCATTTGGTACGGGCATGGATGAGGACATACGGCTTAGAAGCAACCATATCTAATTGCTCCAATAACTACGGACCATACCATCATGTTGAGAAATTCATCCCGCGAGCAATAACGAATATCATTGATAATGTGAAACCAAAATTATATGGTGACGGCCTTAACGTTCGAGATTGGATACATGTTAACGATCATAATAGCGCTGTTCTCTCAATTCTAGAAAAGGGTAAAATCGGTGAGACCTATCTGATTGGTGCAGATGGAGAACGAAATAATAAACAAGTACTCGAAGCTATCCTGCCACTTATGGACAAGCCAGCGGACTGGTACGACCATGTCGATGACCGAGCAGGACATGACCGTCGTTACGCAATCGACGCGAGCAAACTGCGCATTGAGCTGGGTTGGGAACCACAGCACTTTTTCGAAGATGGTCTTAGTAATACTATTCAATGGTACAGGGATAATGAGGACTGGTGGCGACCGCTCAAAGCCGAAACGGAAACACGCTATGCGGAAAAGAACCAATGAGTGAAATGACTGTTACCGAATCAGAGAAAATACCCGGACTATTAAAAATCTCTCTTGTTGTACACGAGGATGACAGAGGGAGCTTCACCGAACTTTTCCAAGCCGAAAAGCTTCATGATGCTGGTTTCCCAGATTGGTTCACTCCTGTTCAAACGAATCTTTCAACCAACAACCAAAAGGGAGTAACTCGTGGCATCCACGCTGAACCGTGGAATAAATACATCACACCACTTTCAGGTAAGGCTTTTGTAGCAATCGTTGATCTGCGACCTGACAACTTTGGCAAACTTGAAACATTTGAGCTAAAGAAAGGCGACGCATTATTTGTGCCTAAGGGATGTGGCAACTCCTATCAAACATTAGAAGATAACACTTTCTATCTTTATCACGTCGATGCACATTGGCAGGCAGGCCTTGCCTACCCAAGCATTCATCCCTTTGACCAGAAGCTCGCCATCCAATGGCCAATCGGCGCAGACGAGGCAATTATTTCGGATAAAGATGCCCAAAACCCATCTCTTCAAACAATCAAGCCAATTGAGGTAAATTAATGAAATTATTTGTAACCGGCGGGAATGGTCAGCTTGGAAAAGCACTTCAGAGTATTTTCCCTGATTCGACCTACACCGACGTCGACGAGCTAGACATTACTGATGTTATGGCTATTGAGGCGGTTAATTGGAATGAATATGACGCAGTTATAAATGCGGCAGCCTTTACTGCGGTAGACAAAGCTGAAGAAATGGTGGATTTAGCATGGAAAGTAAATGTTGTGGGCCCTGCACTTCTTGCTGACGCATCGCGTAGGGCAGAAATCCCCTTGGTGCATGTATCATCGGATTATGTGTATGACGGACAGACCGATAACCATTTAGAGAACGAATTATTGAAACCCTTGAGCGTGTACGGATCGAGCAAGGCCGCTGGAGATATAGCAGCAGCTCAGAATCCAAAACACTACATTATCCGAAGCTCTTGGGTGGTTGGTGATGGACCTAATTTTGTTCGAACAATGCTCGAACTCGGCAAAACCAAAGACGAGCTTACGATAGTTAATGACCAGATTGGACGACTTACATTTGCTGATGAACTAGCTCTGTCAATTCGACATCTTTTAGACAAAACACCAGCTTTTGGCACCTACCACATGAGTAATACTGGCGAATCTACACATTGGGCTGGAGTTGCTCGAGAAATCTTCAAGTGCGCAAATATGAAAGTGAATGTCAAAGAAACCACTACCACTGAGTTTGCGAGAGACAAGACCCCATTTGCACCTCGTCCTCGTTTCAGTACACTTAACTTGGAAAAACTAACTTCAACTGGCTTCCAAGCTAGTGACTGGAAAGACGCTTTGAAAGATTACATTACTAAGGAGTTGGCATGAAAGGGATCATACTAGCTGGAGGATCGGGCACTCGTCTCTACCCTATTACCAAAGGCATTAGCAAACAGCTAATGCCAATTTACGATAAACCAATGATCTATTATCCTCTGAGTACTCTAATGATGGCTGGTGTCCGTGAAATATTGGTTATTAGCACTCCTAAAGACACCGAACGTTTTCGTGACCTACTTGGTGATGGGTCTGATATTGGTTGTTCGTTTAGTTATAAAATCCAGCAACAACCGCGGGGTCTTGCTGATGCTTTCATAGTTGGTGCTGATTTTATTGGCAGTGATAAAGTAGCCATGGTTCTCGGAGATAACATATTTCATGGTAGTGACATGGGCGAGAAGTTGAAAAAATATAACGATCCAGACGGTGGCGTGATCTTTGGTTACCAGGTTTCTGATCCAGAGCGATATGGTGTAGTTGAATTTGATAGTCAAAATAATGTGTTGTCAGTTGAGGAAAAGCCCGACAAACCGAAAAGTAATTACGCCATCCCTGGCCTATACTTCTTTGACAATAATGCAGTTCAATATGCGCGTGATGCACAGGCAAGTGATCGGGGTGAAGTGGAAATAACAGAAATAATAAATGCCTATCTTAGTGCTAAGAAACTCAAAGTTGCACTTTTGGACCGCGGAACGGCGTGGCTCGATACAGGCACTTTCGCCAGTATGAACCAGGCGGCTCAGTTTGTGCAGGTTATCGAGGAACGCCAAGGTCTCAAAATCGGTTGCATCGAGGAAATCGCCTGGCGCAACGGCTGGATTGATAATAACCAACTTTCCGAAATCGCCTCTAGTCTCAAAAAAAGTGGTTACGGAAACTATCTAGAGAGACTGATCGGATAACAACTATGCCATCCCAACCTTCGCGTTTGAGTGCTAGTAGCGATTTCTCTTCGAGCAACGCACGGAGTCGTATAGAAGATACGGCGAAAGGAGTAGCGCAGGATAAAATCGTTACTGGTGCCAAAAGCAACGGCGGAGTCATCAGCTCCGCTGATGAGCAGGCCGGTGTGGCGCGTAGGCTGGTAGTAGTGACTGTTGTTGGCTCAGGCTATGTTGGGACTACAACTGCTGCCTTACTAACTGCTTTAGGAATCAAGACCTACGCTGTTGATATCGATGAAGCAAAAGTAGATAAACTTAAAGACGGCAAAGCTCCATTCTATGAAGTAGGGCTGGATAATCTGGTCGCCTACGGCATTGATAATAACTACCTTGTCCCAACTTCATCCTACGAAGAATCAATCCCCCATGCCAGTATAGTTATCTCGGCAGTTGGTACACCGGAAAATGCCGACGGGAGTCCGGACCTGCGCTATGTTTACTCTGCTTTAGAGAGCATTGCCCAAAATGCCACTGGACCATTAATCTATGTTCAGAAAAGCACAGTACCGGTAGGCACAGGGCGGGCTATTATCGCCAAATATGCAGAGCTTTCTGATAAGCCGTTTAGCTACGTATCGGCTCCAGAATTCCTTCGTGAAGGAACAGCAGTTGTCGATTCTATCGAGCCAGATCGAATCGTTGTCGGCGGTGATGATGCTGACAGCAAACATATTATTACCACCATTTTCCGAGATATATCTTCGAGACGTGCTGAAATTGCTGATATTGCCGATCAACCTATTCAGAATTTGCCAGAACCAATTGCTTTCAACATGAGCATCGAAAGTGCTGAACTAACCAAGGTAACTGCAAATGCATTTCTGGCTCTGAAAATTTCCTTTGCAAACTCGATTGCAAAACTAGCCGACTCTACTAACGCCGATGTAGCTGAAGTCATGGACGCCGTTGGATCTGACAAGCGAATCGGTCGTGCTTTTCTGAATGCTGGGCGTGGTTATGGAGGCGGTTGTTTCCCGAAAGATGTAAAAGGATTAATTAGTAGCGCAAAAGCAAACAATGTGGCCATGGATATTATGACCGCTGCATCTAATCTTAACGATTCAATGCCATCATATATTGTTGACCGATTAAAAGATGAGCTAGGAGAATTAGAAACTAAAAAAATTGCCATTTTAGGTCTAGCCTTTAAAGCTGGTACTAGTGATGTTCGAAAATCTCCAGGTATTAAGATAGCCAATTTACTCCAACAAGCAGGGTCAAAAGTAAGTGCTTACGACCCTCAAGCTCACAATGAAGCACTGGCAGACCTTGATGAAGGTATAGCACTTTTGGATTCAGCTCAATTAGCCATTAAAAACGCTGATGCTATTGTTGTTGCAACCGAATGGCCAGAATTCAAAGATATCGATTATTCTCAAACGACAGCGAAGCTACTTTTCGACGCAATGAATCTATTGGACTCAAGCATGATTGTTCGAAATGGCCTAGAATACAGAGGTGTGGGAAGAAGGCTTAAATTATGAAATTATTTATCCAAATACCGTGCTACAACGAAGAGGACACTTTGCCCCTAGTTCTCGAATCGATTCCCAAGCACATAGACGGTGTTGATTCGATTAATATCCTGATTATCGATGATGGCTCAACCGACAAGACAATTGCTGTCGCAAAAAAACATGGAGTAACCGATTTTGTCCTTCATTCACAAAATCGTGGTTTAGCGCGATCTTTTTCTGATGGAATCAGATATTGTTTAGCAAACGGAGCTGATATTGTCGTTAATACTGATGGTGATAATCAATACCCTCAGGCAAGCATCCCCGAACTAGTTCGCCCAATTCTAGAAGGTAAAGCTGAGATAGTCGTGGCCGATAGACAGACGAATAAAATTGCCCACTTCAGTCCATTTAAGAAACTACTGCAAAGTCTCGGAAGTCGGGTCGTTAATCTCGCCGCCGGCACCAACATCCCCGATGCGGCTAGCGGTTTCCGAGCGTATTCAAGAATTGCCTTACAACAAATTAACGTCATTACCGAATTTAGTTATTGTATGGAAACTATCATCCATGCCGGGCGTAAACGAATTCCGATCAGTTCAGTCCCGGTAAAGACAAATCCAAAAACTCGCGAATCACGCCTCTTTAAGAACAACTGGGAACATGTCCGAAAATCAGGCTTTGCGATTGTTCGCAGTTACTTAATGCACCAACCTTTTAAGATCTTAGTAACTAGTGGATTATTAACGCTTGTTGTTGGTTTAATACCATTTATACGTTACCTGCTGATTGTGATTATAAATGGCGAATCCGCAGGTAATCACATTCAGTCCTTAATTGCTGGGTCAGTCCTGTTTATTGTTGGTGTCATGTTAATTGTTCTTGGGGTAATTGCTGATTTAATAAAAATAAATAGAATTCTACTAGAAGACCTACTCGAACATGCAAAGGCGAGCAAAGACAAATAGATCAAGGTCGCAGTCTGACTAGATATTTGCTAAATGATTACTAAATACTTGGTTCAAATTTGCTGATAGCGTTTTCCCTATCAAATATCATAATCGGTTGAAATGGTTTTTCGATTATATTATGGCTACTGATAACACCACTTAAACTGCTGTACCCAAACAGGGTAGCTATGAAAAGCATCGATAATATTACTTTTGTGACTTTTGATTTTTTAATTAGTTCATTGAAGTAGCCTATCCCAAGAATTACAAAAGTCGGAAGGATGGGGAAAATATATCGACCCTGTAGGGCTAGGCCATATCTGCCCCTCTTCTCATACAGTAAATAATTGAAAACTAGATTAATCACAATATAGCCAATACTCATAATCCACAGGACCTGAATTGGAATCGAATTCTTGCCAAATTCTTTTCTTTTAATAAATGAAGCTATGAGGAAAACAAAAAATATAAACACCAGAAAGATATTTATCGTAAAGGGCGGCCTAAAGGTGCCAACCCATGATTGAGTGCCAAATATTGATCCGAAGGTGTAGAAAAGCCAAGCCGGCACAAAGAAAAACAGAGGAATTGCTCCTAGGTTGTGTCCGGAAGGTAAATTATAATTACGCCGATAGACACCAAACTCTAAGCATTGCTTAACCTCGTGTATTTGATCGCAAATCACATCGACATGCCTGTACTTAATCACATTTACTCCAACTCTCTCGAAAGTAAGTCCAATTCCGAAAAGAATAAGAACAATAAGCAGGTAATCCTTAGCCGACAGTTTCTTTAGCATTGTTGCTAAATGCTGACGGTGCCACCAGATAAATCCGAGTTCAAAAATACTAAATACTAAGGCTTTTGGTAGAAATGTTTTCTTTACAATTGCGCCAAATGAAATTACTAATGCAAGGTACAAAAAAGGTCGTATTGCTTTTTCTCTCTGTTGCCAAAGTTGTACGGAGAAATAGAATCCGAGTGCCGTGAGTAGCCATACCGCATTGTCATTGTTTATTGAACTGCTCATTAGTAGAAACTCAGAAAAATTAGCTGTGATGAGTAGACCAAGAGTAATTATCGACGGAGGCAGCTTGAGTAATTTCATCGTTTTAACTGAAGTTATTAAGGTAAGAAGTGATAGGCCAATGCCAACAAATCGCAAGATAATATATTCATTCAGCATAGAAAAGGGCAAAACTCTTAGCAGTAAGCTCATCAGGTAGTGGTAAAGATAGCTAACTTCCCTTGTCACATCGCCAATTGCAAAACCACTACTCTGCTCTGTTATAAATGGGCTGAGACTATGATCACGATAATATTCAATGAAACGAATATGGGTCAGTTCGTCTGGGGGAATTCCAATTTTCATAGACATCGCAATGTATATTGTTTGGACTATGAAAAGAATATAGATAATTTTTCGGGTACGTGGATTGGCAAGTATTGAATTAAGCCACTCGCCTATCCTTAGTATTGTTTCTTTTGCTTTAAAAGATTTTTGCTGTGACATAATTGATTTGCTTCCTGGCACTATCCTTTACTTTACCAATACTTTTATCAACCGATTCAAAGAAATCCTCATTGTTACTATCGATTATATTAGCCACCGATTTCTGAACTTGTTGAGTAAAATCTTTTTCCAAATATACGGTGGGCACACTGACATCGAGCTCATCCAATACTTCTTGGTATTTGTGACTCCAGCCAGTTACAACCACCGGCACCCTTGTCGCCAGACTGGAAATCATAGCGTGGAATCGTGCTGTTACGACGAGTTTTGCCGACCCAATTAATTGTTTCAACTGTCCAGCATACAGTGGTTCAGCTGGGAAATAACAATCGGAACCTTTCGGAAGCGAATCGAAGATTTCCTGACATACCGGGATGTCGTTATTGTGACGTTTTGAAGTACCTTGTCGGACACTGTGAGCCACCAACAGTACTGGTAATTGTTTATTTGTAATTACCCATTGGATGAAATCGGCAGATTCTTTAATATAGTCTATCCCTAATTTATTAGCCTTTTTATACAGAACTTGGCTTGGCGCGAACAAGACATAGCCATGCTTCCTAAGCTTCAGGTTCTTAAGCAATTTTTCATTTGCGTTTTCGTCTTTTTCCGTCGGCTTGAATAGAAATGCTACATCGCTGGCCCGTGACGTATTACTAAGTTTGATCTTTTTCAGTGCCGTTGCCGTCACAGCTCCTCTGGAAAAAACATGATCCATGAAGGGTAGGAACATTTTTGCGACAAAACGTGCTAACGGATCCTTGAAGGGGCCCATAGCTTGAGCGAACTTAACAACTGGAACTTTCATTAATAACGCAGGTAGGACAGATGCGATGTTATATAGCAGGAAGATACCACGTCCGTCAGCAAACGAGATGCCAGCAAGGTCTATCTGCACA